>Ga0065721_10050191_pt1 | contig 22284 bp, 19 predicted proteins | sample Mesricmetagenome_FD_59108 | JGI IMG/M metagenome (GOLD analysis project Ga0065721, IMG submission 59108) | Mesophilic microbial community from rice straw/compost enrichment Sample: eDNA_1 v2 (version 2) | ecosystem: Engineered > Solid waste > Grass > Composting > Bioreactor | place: USA: Davis...
GAAAGGTCAGCGGTAAACCGGATCTCCGGCACCGCGTCGATCAGAGCGAGCGTCTGCGGCAGGTTCTCGGTGAAGTTGTTGCGGTGCGTTTCGACGAAGAAAGGAAGGCCAGCGTCCTCCGCCATCTGCGCGCCCTCGCGCACGAGGCGGGTGACTTCGGACAGAGGGGTGAAGGCGTCGGCGGGCTGGGCGAAGACGAAGTCCGCGCCGAGCCGCACCGCCCGGTCCACGGTCTTGCGGATATCCTCCCGGGTGAAGGGGCGGTGACCCAGCACGAGGCGGAGGCCGTGGCGCTTCAGGGCGTCCGCGACCTCCGCCTCGCTCTCATCGGTCAGCCAGCACTCCACCGCCTCGAAGCCCGCCGCGGCGGTGCGGGCCAGCTTCTCGTCCAGGGTCCACTCCGCCGCGGCGTTCATCGGCAGCTTGCCCAGCGCCCACAGCGACTGCTGGGTCCGCAGCCGCGGCGGGGCGCTGCTCCCGCGCTGCTCGTGCAACCGTGCCGGCGGCATGGGCGGGCCTGCTCCTACTTCCGGTCGAAGAACGGGTTGGGCGCCGGCTCTTCCGGCCCGTCGGCGTGGATCGCGATGTGCGAGGGCGTGAAGAGGTAGGCCCCCTCGGCGATCTTTTCGACGTAGCCGTCCAGGGCGTAAGTGACGCCGTTCAGGAAGTCGATGAGCCGCTCCGCGACCTCTTCCGGCGCCTTCTCCAGGTTGATGATCTGCGGCTCGCCCGCCTTCAGGCGGTCGGCGGCCTTCTGGATATCGCCGAACGAGGAGACGGGCATCACCGTGATGGAACCTTCGCGCGGACCGGCGATGCGCAGCGCGTCCCGGCGGGCGGTGCCGAACGAGGAGCTGCCGCTGGTCCGGGCGGTATAGGTTCCCCCCGTGGCGGTCGGGTTGGGGCGCAGGGAAGTGGCCTGCTGCTGCTGCTGCTGCGACGTGCCCCCGCCGGCGCCGGTGTGGTGGTGGTCGTCTTCCTCGTACTCCTCGTCCTCGGCATGACCGGTCAGGTTGCTGATCCAGCGCCCGAAGCGGCTGCCCAGCGAAGTGCGCCCGCCCTGCTCTTCGTTGTCTTCCTCTTCCATCGCGGCGTTGTTATACATGTCGTCTTCCTGTCGTCCTCTTCAGTCCCCTTGCTTCAGCATCTCTTTATCTGACGGGGTTCACCGGGGTCAAGCGTCCCGCTTGCCGAAAATGGCCGTCCCCACGCGCACCAGATTCGCCCCCTCCTCGATGGCGACCTCGAAGTCGGCGGACATTCCCAGGGAGAGGATGCGGCGGTGCTGCGGGTCCGGCAGCGAATCAAATAAGGTGCGCAGTCGCCGGAAGTGGGGGCGCGCCTCCTCCGGCGACCCGCCGAATGGGGCGATGCCCATCAGGCCGCACAGCCGGACCCCCGGTACCTGCGCGACCCCCTCCGCCAACGCGAGCGTCTCCTCCGGGGCGACGCCGGCGCGGTTTTCGCCGCCGGCCAGGTTCACCTCGATGAGTACGAGTTGCTCTTTGCCAATTTTAACAGATTGTTTTCCAATTTCCTGCGCCAAACGTAAATTATCGACGCTATGGATAAAAGAAAATAGCGAAACGCTGTACTTTGCCTTATTTGATTGCAGGTGGCCGATCATATGCCAGTTAATAGGAACATTTGTTTGATTGCGGACCGCCTGTATCTTTACCTGCGCTTCCTGGACGTAGTTTTCACCGAAATCCTGCACTCCCGCGGCCACCGCCGCGAGAATACGCTCCGGTGGCATCTTCTTGGAGACCGCCACCAGGCGGATATCTTCCGGAGAACGGCCTGCACGGCGGGCAGCGGCGGCGATTCGGGCGCGGACGAGGGCGAGGTTTTCGGCGATAGCGGGATCAGGAGTGGGTGCGGAAGGGGGCGCGGCGTTCATGGCCTCAGTATAGCGCGCCGGCGCTGCCCTCCCCTCCCCCACCGGGGGGAGGAGGGGCGATTTTGCGTCTGCAGAGCGGCGAGAAGCCCTCGAATCATCCGAAACGGCCCCGGATGTAGTCTTCCGTCTCCCGCTGCTCCGGCTTGGTGAAGATCCGGTCGGTCGCTCCGAACTCCTTCAGCTCTCCCTTCAGGAAGAAGCCCGTAAAGTCCGAGCAGCGCGCGGCCTGCTGCATGTTGTGGGTCACGATAACGATCGTGTAATCCTGCTTCAACTCCTCCATCAGCTCCTCGATACGGTGGGTGGAGTTGGGGTCGAGCGCCGAGGCGGGCTCGTCCATCAGGATTACCTCGGGCTCCGTGGCGAGCGTCCGAGCGATGCACAGGCGCTGCTGCTGACCGCCGGAAAGGGCGAGCGCCGACTGCCGGAGCTTGTCCTTCACCTCGTCCCAGAGAGCCGCCTGACGTAGCGACTTCTCCACGATCTGCTCCAGGATCTTGCGGTCCTTGAGGCCGTGGATACGCGGGCCGTAGCAGATGTTGTCGAAGATGCTCATGGGGAAGGGGTTGGGGCGCTGGAACACCATCCCCACCCGTCGCCGCAGGTCGGCCACATCCACCTGCGGCGCGTAGATGTCGGCGCCATCCAGCTGGATGCTCCCCGTGAGGCGCGTCCCCTCAATCAGGTCGTTCATGCGGTTCAGGGTGCGCAGGAACGTGGACTTGCCACAGCCGGACGGGCCGATCAGGGCCGTGATTTTGCGGTCGTAGAGCGAGATGTTGATCTTCCGGAGCGCCTGAAAGTCTCCGTAGAAGAAGTCCACATCCCGCGCGTCGATTCGGGACGACAGGCCCGGAATCGTCCCCGGTCCGCTGCGGGAGGGGCCCGTCGCGGGGGACTCGGACCGGGTCTGTTCTTGTGTACTCATGGCGTGTGCGGGTGTTCTTCGGCTACCACTTGCGCTGGCGGCGGATGCGCGCGCGCAGCAGAATGGCGCTCAGGTTGACGACAAAAACAAGCAGCAGCAGGACCAGGGCGATGCCGTACTGGAGCTTCAAAGGCGCATTCGCTACCTGGGTGACGACATAGAAGAGATGGTAGGGCAGCGCCATGACCGGATCGGAGAGCTTTGGGAAGCCCGTATAGGTGATCAGTGAGGCGACGGCCGTAAACAGAATGGGAGCGGTCTCGCCCGCGGCGCGGCCGATGGCGAGGATGGCGCCCGTCAGGATGCCGGGCAGAGCGGCAGGCAGCACCACGCGCCAGATGGTGGTCCACTTGGTCGCGCCAAGGCCCATCGACCCCTCCCGGAAGGAGCGCGGCACGGTCAGCAGCGCCTCCTCCGTGGCCGTGATAATGACCGGGAGCACCAGGACCGCGAGCGTGGCGGAACCCCAGAGCAGGGAGTTCTGGCGCCAGGTGGCTAGAGGCGACCCGGTCACCCGATCCAGCAGCCCGCCAAAGAAGAGCACGAAGAGCCCGAGGCCGAAGAGGCCGTGGACGATAGAGGGGACGCCGGCCAGGTTAACAATCGCCATTCGAATGGCGCGCACCAGCGGCCCCTTCTTCGCATACTCGGTCAGGTAGATCGCCGCGAAGATGCCGAGCGGCAGCGCCAGAACGATGGTCCCCATCATGAGGGCAAAGGTGCCCAGGATCGCGGGCAGAATGCCCCCGCCCGCGTCCCCCGCCCGCGGCGCCGTAGTCAGGAATCCGGGTTCGAGCAGCTGCCCGATGCCGTTGACGAAGATGGTCCCGAACACCAGAATCATGGGAAGGAAGACGCAGAGGGCGCCGACTCCCATGAGAGCAAACATCAGTTTTTCACGACGCCGGCGGGCCCGGATATGCTCCGGCTGGGCGGCGGGAAGGAAGCGCCCGCCGCTGCTCTCCGCAGCGTTCTCGGCCGCGGGTACCGACGGGTTGACGGCGGCGGTGCTCATGCCGCGACTCCTCTCACGTGCGTTGTGCCCTCCGCAGCGCGAAGTCCGCCACCAGATTAATCAGGAAGGTGATGAGGAACAGAACGACGCCCAGCATAAACAGCGCCCGGTAGTGTTCGCCCCCCTGCACGACCTCCCCCATCTCGGCAGCGATGGTCGCGGTGATGGTGCGGCACAGCCCCAGGTAGGTGGCGAAGACCCGGTGGAAATCGCCGGCCATAGTGTCGGAAAGGGCCCGGCTCACGCCGTTCCCGGTCACCATCAGCACGACCATGGTCTCCCCAATGGCGCGGCCCACCCCCAGCATCACCGCGGCGACAATCCCGGAGAAGGCGGCCGGCAGAAGCACGCGCCAGATCGTCTCCCAGTGCGTTGCCCCCAGTCCGTAGGAGCCCTCGCGCACGTCGCGCGGCACGGCGTTGATGGCGTCCTCGCTGATTGTGGCGATGGTCGGCACCGCCATAAACGCCAGAGTGACCGAACCGGCCAGCATCGTCTTTCCCGTAGGAAGATGGAGGGTGTCCTGGAGCAGGGACGCCAGCACGGCGACTCCAAAAAATCCCAGTACCACGGAGGGAACGGCCGCCAGGAGTTCGACCGCTGGCTTCAGGTACTCGCGCACCTTGACCGGCGCAATCTCGCTCATATAGACCGCGGTGGCCAGTCCCAGCGGCACCGCGATGACGATGGCGCCCAGCGTGACCAGGAGCGAAGACGCCAGGAGCGGGACGAGTCCGAACCGTGGGTCCCCGCGCGCGGGCTCCGGTATCCACTTCGTCCCCAGGAAGAACGACGCGAACGGGTACTCGCGTAGCAGAGGCAGCGCCTCCTTGAAGACGAACAGGAAGATCAGGACAACCAGGATGATGGAAAGAAACCCGCAGAGGTAGATCCACCCGGTGATGACGCGCTCCCCCGCCTTCGCAAAGGGAGAACGGCGGGCCGAGCGCATATGGCTCGCGCCTCCCGGCGCCTGGGGAGCGCCGGCCTGTGAGTTATTTGCCTGCGTGGACATAGTGGCCCCTTACCAAGAACGGGCCGCTCCTTAGCTCTATAACGGAGTTTTTAACTTCGGTGTGCGCTACTTGAGGGTAATGAAGCCCTGTTTCTTCACGATAGCCTGCCCCTCCGGGCTGGTAACGTAGTCCAGGTACTCTTTGGTGATCCCCTGCGGCAAACCAAGCGTGTAGTTAAAGAGTTCGCGGGAGATGGGGTACTTCCCGTTCAGGATGTTCTCCGGCGTGGGCAGGATCGCGGGCTCGCCGGTCTTGAAGGCTACCGGCACCTCTTTGACCTTGCCAGTTCGGGTGAATTCGTGGGCGTAGGCAACGCCGATGTACCCGATACCGCCGACGTTCTTCTCGACGTCCTGGGCAATGGCGTTGTTGGAGACGTTGGAGATCATGTCCTGGCGGTACTCCTCCTCGCCCAGGACCTCCTCCTGAAAGTAGGCGTAGGTCCCGGAGGCGGTATCGCGACCGGAGGCGACGACCTCCTGATCCGGGCCGCCGATCTCCTTCCAGTTGTTGATCTGGCCGGTATAGATACCCTTGAGCTGATCCAGGGTGATCTCTTTGATGGGGTTTTTCGGGTTGATGACGATGGTGATGCCGTCACGGGCGACCGGCACTTCCATAATCGTCGTGCCCTTCGCCTCAGCCTGCTTCTTTTCCGCGTCCTTGATGGCGCGCGAGGCGTTCGCCACGTTGGCGGTTCCGTTGATCAGGGCGACAATCCCGGTTCCGGTCCCGCCTCCTGTGACCGTTATATTGGCGTTCGGATGCTTTTTCTTGAACTCCTGTGCCCACTCCTGGGACAGGGGAAGAAGGGTATCGGAGCCCTTGATTACGAGCAGTCCGGAGGGATCTACGGCGCCGGAAGACTCCGGAGAGGGCGAGGTGGGTGCGGGGCAACCCGTCATCAGGGCCAGGATCGGCAGGAGGCAGAGCGCAAAAAGACCGGCGCGCAGTCGCGTGATGATCGCGGTTCGCATGTCGGGCGTTCCCATGAATCCTTGTCCGGTCCGGTGCCCGCGGGCCACCGAACGCGCGTCGCTACATGATACCGCACCGCCCGCGGGGGCAGTGGGAGGTACGGGCCGCGCCGCCAAACGCTCTCCAGAGGATTGTAGCACCTTCGCAAACCGCGTAGGTTAAGGTAATGTTAAGACTTCCCGCGCGTCACCGCCGTCACCTGCACCAGTTCAGGGCGCTCCTCGGTCGGCTTCGCTGAGCGTATAGAAGGGGGACAGATAGGTGCGGCCATCATCGCCGGTCAGGAGGCCGATGTCCACTTCGTAGACGGATTTCAATGTATCGGGGACCAATACGTTCTTGACTTCTCCGGCGGCGGCGATCTCCCCGCCTCGCATCAGCACGGCGCGATCGGCCACGGCCGCGGCCGCGGCAAGGTCGTGGAGCACGACCAGCACCCCCTTCCCTTCCTGATGCGCCCGGGTGCGCAGGGCGTCGAAGAGTCGCCCCTGATGCTTCAGGTCGAGGTGGGCCGTCGGCTCGTCCAGGAGCAGATAGTCGGTATCCTGTGCGAGTGCGCGGGCGACAGCGGCTCGCTGACGCTCCCCCCCGCTCAGGGTGACCACGCTCCGGTCCAGAAGCGGGTCCAGGTCCATGAGGGTAGCCGCCCGGCGCGCCCGCTGCTCGGCCCCGACCGGGTCGCCTGGCGCGTTCGCCCCGAGGGCGATGAGTTCGCGCGCGGTGAAGGCAAAGGGCATCGGGGTCTCCTGTGGCACCACGGCGATGGCCTGAGCGACCCGGGCGGCGGAAAGCCGGTACAGGTCGGCGCCGTCGCAGCGGACGGCACCGGAAGCGGGGGGCAGCGCTCCCGCCAGGCACCGGAGTAGCGTGGATTTGCCCGAGCCATTCGGCCCGAGGATCACGGTCACCGCCCCGGCGTCCGCGGAAACGGAAACGCCGTGCAGGACGCGCCGGGCGCCGTACCCCGCGGTGACGCTCTCTGCGGTCAGTGGCATACGGCGGCAGCGGCGGCGGCGGACAGCGCCCTCTGCAGGCGGTCCCCAGCGGGGCGGGATGCGTGTTTCACGTGAAACAACGCCTCAGGTCGAAGGGAGCCGGTTCGTCAGAAGGCCCAGGATCGGGCTCTCCCGCCGGCGAGACCCCGAAGCGGGCGCGGGAGACGACGCCGGCGGGGGCGACGCCGGTGTGGCCGGTGCAGGCTCCGGCTCCGGGCTCCGGCCGGTAAGGCGAGAGATCAGCCCGTCCAGCTCCTCGTCCGAGAAGTACTCGATCTCGATGCGGCCACGCTCCAGGTCGCCGCTCAGGGCTACCTTTGTCCCCAGGGCTGTGCGAAGCAGATCCTCCAGCGCGCGCATCTCCGCCCCCTGAACGCGGGCGGCGTCCCCGCTCGCCCGGGCCGCTGCCGCCCCACTGCGCGCCGTCGCCCCTCCCGAGCCGGCTGCCGACTCTGCCGCCGGGGCGGGCGGGCGCATCATCCGCTCTACATCCCGTACCGAAAGCTTCTTCTCCGCTGCCTGGCGCCACACCGCCATCTGTCGCTCCCGGAACTCGGGCGTGGTGCGGGTCTTCTCGTCCCCCAGGAGGGCACGGGCGTGCCCCTCCGTGATTTCTCCCGCCTCCAGGCTCTTCTGGATCGGCTCCGGTAGGTGCAGCAGGCGCAGCGAGTTGGTCACCGCAACCCGGCTCTTGCCGACCCGGCGCCCCATCTCCTCCTGAGTCCAGCCGAAGTCGTCCATCAGGCGGCGGAAGGCGCGCGCCGTTTCCAGCGGCCCGATATCCTCCCGAATCAGGTTCTCGATCAGGGCGAGGGCCAGAGTCTCATCGTCGCTCAGCGAGCGGACGATCACCGGCACGCTGGTCAGACCCGCCTGCAGCGCCGCCCGATACCGGCGCTCGCCGGCCACGATCTCGTAGCCACCGTTGGCGCGCGGGCGCACCAGAATCGGCTGCAGAATGCCGTTGGCGCGGATGGAGTCCGCCAGCTCGCTGAGCGCCTCCGGATTAAAGCGGGTGCGCGGCTGCCGCGGGTTGCGGTGCAGCGTGGCGATAGGGACCTCGTCGCTGGGGGTCAGGCGGGAGGCAGGGTCATCCCCGCCGGAGTTTTTGCCACCAACGGGTATGAGATCGGCCAGTCCCCGCCCCAGCACCACCCGTTTTGCGCTCGACATCAGCGATCAATTCCTTTGCGATCTGTTCGTAGGCCAGCGCCCCCTTGGAGCGCGGGTCATACACGGAAATCGGCTGCCCGAAGGAGGGGGCTTCCGAAAGACGGACGTTACGGGGGACGACCGTGGGCGAGACCGTTTCGCCGAAGTAGGATTTTACCTCTTGCATCACCTGATTCGCCAGATTGGTCCGACCGTCGAAGAGGGTCAGGATGACCTTCCCGATCTCCAGGTCGGGGTTCAGGTGCAGGCGGACACGCTCCACGATCTCCAAAAGCTGCGTGATCCCCTCCAGGGCGTAGTACTCGCACTGCAGAGGGATCAGCACCTGATCGGCGGCCGTGAGGGTGTTCACGGTGATCAGGCCCAGAGAAGGGGGCGAGTCGATCAGCAGATAGTCGTACTCTCCCCGGACGGCCTCCAGGGCGCGCTTCAGGACAAACTCCCGCTCAGAGCGCTCCCAGATCTCCATCTCCGCTCCGGCCAGGTTGATGGTCGCCGGCACCAGGTCGAGCCCGGGGACCGCGGTCTTCTTCCGTACTTCGGAGATCGGCTGGCCATGGGCGAGCACGGTGTAGATGTCGCCGGTCACCGCCCGGCGGTCGATCCCGAGGCCCGACGTGGCGTTGCCCTGCGGGTCGGTGTCGATGAGCAGGGCGCGCCGCTCCTGCGCAAGGTAGGCGGCGAGATTGACGGCGGTGGTGGTCTTGCCCACCCCGCCCTTCTGGTTAACGACTGCCCAGCACACGGCTGCCATACGCTCGGGTTCCTCCTCAAGGCTGTTGGACGCCGGGGGCTCCGTCTCCTTCTCCCAAGCGGTTTGTATGTTTCACGTGAAACAAAAAGGCGTGAAACAGGGCGTGAAACAGGGCGTGAAACGGGCGGGAGGGCAATGCACCGGACGCAAAGACGGCCCGGCGAGAAGTCTCGCCGGGCCGTCGGGCGTCAAGCACAATAACTACTACACGGTTACAAAGTAAGGCCGATTAGCGGATGCGGTCGGCCAGAAGGCGCCGCACCATCATCTCCGCGACCTGCTCGCCGCTGACCACATAGTCACCAGACTGGATGCGCTCGCGCAGGCTGGCGATCACCTGCTCACGGACATCCGCCGCACGCGACACAGAGGCGACCACCATCGTCACCTCGTCCCGATGCGAAGCGATATCCATCTCCTCGGTTTCCGCGAGAGACGCGGCGGAGCGTGCACGGGCGGTACTCATCTTGCCAAGCGACGGCGACGACTCAGCATCCTCGCGCGCCGAAGATCGCGATACTCGCAGAAACTCTTCCCCTGAAAGTTGCATAGTTCCGTCTCCCGCTTCAAGGCGGACACGGTAAGCAAACTACCGCGCGCCCCGAACAGTACGGCGACCCGGCTGCCCTAGACACTGCTCTAAACAGTCCCCTTAGGCCCGTGGCTTTGCGTCACGCCCTTTCGAACGCTTTGCCTTTATCTGGTTTTCATTATTGGCACAGAATGACATAAAATGTAGCAGCAACACAAATCCCGAAAAAATACTCGCATTAAAGCGGTACTGCCTGCTAAAACCCGGCTTTTTTCCCGGATGCAAACGATGATTCCCAGTATTGTTTCGAGGTGCCGAAGGAAAATCCTTCCGGCCAGCGGGCGCGATTTTTCTCCTCAAAGGCGGCCTTCCAGCGGTGGTGAAGCCACAGCCACTGGTCCGGGTACTCCCGGATCGCTGCCTCCAACTGCCGGTTGACGGCGGCCATGATGTGGAAGACGTCCTCCTCCTGGGTCGCGCCGCCCACACCCGGGTGCGCCGGTATCGGCGGGTAGAAGACCAGACGGTAGCGGTCGTCCGGCTCCCGGAAGCAGTAGCAGCAGACCAGCAGCGCCTCCGTACGCAGCGCAAAAAGGGCCGGCCCGGCCACCGTGCCGCAGGGCGTACCGAAGAAGGGGACAAACAGGTCGCCGCTGTTCTGGTCAGGGAGCACCCCCAGCGCCTCGCCGCGCTTCAGCAGAGACAGCAGGCGGCGCGCCGAATCCCCCTTGCTCGCCACCGACAGGCCCGCTCCCTCGCGCATACGCTGGACCCACTGGCCGAAATGGGGGTCCTCCGGCGTCCGCGCCACCACCGTCAGCGGAACGCCCTGCGCCGCGATCCAGCGCCCCTGAAGCTCCCAGTTGCCCAGGTGCGCCCCGCAGAAGATCACCGGTCGCCCCGCCCGGACCGCCTCCGCCGCATGCTCCTCCCAACCCTCCACCGATGCAAAAAGGGCGTCCAGATCCTCACGGGTCTGTAGCAGCGGCCCTCGCAAAAAGTCCACCGCCGTCTTCCCAAAGTGCTGGAAGACGCGCTGCACGAGCGCCTGCCGATCCGCATACGAGAGCGTATCGCCGAACGCAAGCGCGAGGTTGCTCTGGGCAATACGCCGCGGTCGCCGCGCAGCGGCCATCGCCAGTCGTCCCAGGCCCACCCCGAAGCGCATGGCCTCCGCACGTGACATGCGCTGCACCCGCTGCTCCGATGTTTCGATGACGCGGAGCAGTAGTCGCTGCCACCGCATGGTCCGCCGCCGTGCCGCCACCCCCGTCCTCCTGCACCGCCGCCCAAGTTTTTCGCGGCGGGGAGCATCTGGATTATATCGACAGGCGAGTGGTGGTGTATACTCTCCTCAGACTCCCCATGAAGACGCTTCCCTCCACCAGTGCGACAGCCGTGGCAACGTCCACCACGGGGCGCCCAGCGCCCCAGGCGGACCCGGTCTGCCCCGGCTGTGGACTCACCGCCTCCCTCCTGGTCGCCGACGGGCGGATGGGGTGTTCCCGCTGCTACATTGTCTTCGAGGCGATGGTGGAGCAGGCCGCGCGCGAACTGCACGGCGTCACGCCGCGCCCCGCAAAGCCGGCCGCGGGGCGCCCGTCCCTGCCCTGGCCCACCCGGCGCGCGCAGCACACCCTCCCCGCCGCGCCCCCGCCGCCTCCCCCGGCCGCGCCCGCCCGCAGACGGTCCAATCCCGGCTCCCGCTCCTGACCAATCCTCCGAGATTTTCGCAAGTTTCCGCCGTGCGGGGTTGCAATATGACGCCCCGGACGGTATTATTTGCGTCGGGTTAGCAGACGTGGCTTGAGAGTGCTAAATCGCCCCGTCTCCCGAATTTTCGTCCGATTTTACACCACAATCCGAAGACACCCGGAGGAATCCCACCATGCTTAAGCCGCTTGGGGACCGCATCGTGATCAAGGCCCTGGAGGCCGAGGCGACCTCGCGCGGAGGCATCGTCCTTCCCGACACCGCCAAAGAGCGCCCGCAGCAGGGCGAAGTGCTCGCCGTCGGGCCCGGCAAGACCCTGGACAACGGCACGGTCGCCGCGCTGGAGGTCAAGGTCGGCGACAAGGTCGTTTACAGCAAGTACGGCGGCACCGAGATCAAGATCGGTGGCGAGGAGTACGTGATCCTGCGCCAGGACGATGTCCTGGGCGTCGTGGAGGGCTAAAGGAAACATGGCAGCAAAAGACCTTCAGTTTAACGAGCAGGCGCGCCGCAGCCTGGAGCGGGGCGTCAACACCCTCGCCGACGCCGTCAAGGTGACGCTTGGCCCCAAGGGCCGCAACGTCGTCCTCGAGAAGAAGTTTGGCTCCCCGTCGATTGTCAACGACGGCGTGACCATCGCCAAGGAGATCGAGGTCGCCGACGCGTTCGAGAACATGGGCGCGCAGCTGGTGCGCGAGGTGGCCTCGAAGACCAATGATGTGGCCGGCGACGGCACCACCACCGCCACCGTCCTTGCCCAGGCCATCGTCCGCGAGGGGCTGCGCAACGTCGCCGCCGGGTCGAACCCGATGCTGATCAAGCGCGGCATCGACAAGGCCGTGGAGGCCGCCGTCGCCGAGATTAAGCGGGTCGCGACCCCGGTCGAGGGCAAGGAGGCGATCACCAACGTCGCCACCATCTCCGCCAACGACAAGACCATCGGCGAGCTGGTCGCCGAGGCGATGGACAAGGTCGGCAAGGACGGCGTCATCACCGTCGAGGAGTCCAAGGGCACCGCGACCAGCCTGGAGCTGGTCGAAGGGATGCAGTTTGACAAGGGCTACATCTCCCCCTACATGGTCACCGACCCCGAGCGCATGGAGGCGGTGCTCGACGAGCCCTACATCCTGCTCTTCGAGAAGAAGATCAGCGCGGTGGCGGACCTGCTGCCCGTTCTGGAGAAGGTCGTGCGCGGCGGCGGTCGCCCGCTGCTGATCATCGCTGAGGACGTGGACGGTGAGGCGCTGGCGACCCTGGTGGTCAACAAGATCCGCGGCATCCTGAACGTGGTGGCGGTGAAGGCGCCGGGCTTCGGCGACCGCCGCAAGGCCATGATGGAAGACATCGCCGTGCTGACCAACGGTAAGTTCATCACCGAGGACCTGGGCATCAAGCTCGAGAACGTGGACGAGTCCTACCTGGGCCGCGCCAAGCGCGTGGTCATCACCAAGGAAGACACCACGATCGTCGAGGGCGCGGGCGAATCGTCCGCCATCCAGGGCCGGATCGCCCAGATCAAGGCGCAGATCGACAAGTCGGACTCGGACTACGACCGCGAGAAGCTGCAGGAGCGGCTGGCGAAGCTGGCGGGCGGCGTGGCTGTCATCCAGGTGGGCGCTGCGACCGAGACCGAGCTCAAGGAGAAGAAGCTGCGCATTGAGGATGCTCTGTCGGCCACCCGCGCGGCGGTCGAGGAGGGGATTGTCCCCGGTGGCGGCACCACGCTCCTGAAGGCGATCGAGGCGATCGACAAGGCCGAGTTCACCACGGACGAGCAGATCGGTGCCAACATCATCAAGCGCGCCCTGGAGGCTCCGCTGCGCACCATCGCGGAGAACGCCGGCCTGGAGGGTTCGGTCGTGGTGAACCAGGTCCGCGAGGGCGGTCTGGGCTTCAACGCGGCCAGCGGCCAGTACGAGGACCTGCTGAAGGCGGGCGTCGTGGACCCGGCCAAGGTGACCCGCTCCGCGCTGCAGAACGCGGCGTCCATCGCCGGTCTGGTGCTGACCACCGAGGCCCTGATCGCCGAGAAGCCGGAGAAGGCTCCGGCCGCTCCCGCGGGCGGCGGCGGAATGCCCGGCATGGGCGGCATGGGCGGCTTCTAAGCCTCCATATAACGTTCCACGTGAAACATTGGGCGGGGCCACATCGGCCCCGCCCTTTCGCTTTTTTACACCGCCAACGGCCGGGCGCCCGATACGCGCTATAATCGGGGTGCGATGATGACCTCTCCCTGGCGCTTCCAGATGCTCGGCGGGTTTGTGGGACGCCGCGGAGACGCCGTCCTCCAGCGCTACCGCTCCCAGCAGCACCGCGCTCTCCTCGCCTACCTCGTGCTCCACGCCGGCCGCTCCCAGCGGCGAGAACACCTCATCGACCTGTTCTGGCCCGAATCCGACGTGGACGCCGGACGCGCCAGCCTGCGCACCGCCCTCTCCGCCCTGCGCCGTCAGCTCGAAGGCCCCGGCCTCGCCCCCGGCGGCAGCGTTCTGATTACCGAGGGAAACAGCGCCGTCTACCTCGCCGCTGACGCCGTGGAGAGCGACGTAGCCGCGTTCGAGGGGGCTATACGCCGCGCCGCCTCCGCCGCAGCCCGTGGCGACCACGAGCAGGAGCGCACCGAGTACGAGCGGGCGCTCGCGGCATGGGGCGGGCCGTTCCTGCCGGGCTTCTTCCACGAGTGGGCGCTCGCGGAGCAGGCGCGCCTGGGTGAAGCGCACCTGCGGGCGCTGCTGCGCTCCTGCGAGATCTGCCGCCGCGCCGGGCGCTACGACGAGGCGCTGGCGCTGGCGCGCCGCGCCGTTTCCGCCGACCCGCTGTACGAAGAGGCCGCCGCCGCCGCTATCGTCGTACTCCGGGAGATGGGACAGGAGGCCGAGGCGCGGCGCCAGTATCAGGCCCTGGAGCGGGCGCTGGCGGACAGCCTGGGCGTCGAACCGTCCCCCCCGGTGCGCGCGCTGCTGACCGCAGAGCCCCCGACCCGGGTTGCCCGCGTCGCCGCACCCCACAGCGTCCCCGCAGTTGCCGCCGCCGCAGATGCCCCGATGGCGCCCACGGCCCCGTCTTCGGGCAGCGCCCCGGCAGGGGAAGGGGCGTCAGTGCCTCCTCCTCCTCCGGTGCGGCTGCCACGCCCACTGACCCGGTTCTTCGGGCGCGAGCAGGAGATCGACCGCGTTTGCGCTCTGCTCACCGCTACCGATGCACCCTGCCGCCTCCTGACCGTAACGGGGCCGGGAGGCGCCGGGAAGACCCGGCTCGTGGTCGAAGCCGCGCGCCGTCTGGGGGAAGGGGACGACGCCGCGTTCCCCGGCGGTGTCGCCTTTGTCCCTCTGGCCGACCTGCGCGACGCCGCCCGCATCCCGGAGGCGGGGGCGGACGCCCTGGAGGCCCCGCGTCCGCCCGGGGCCTCCTCCGCCTTCGAGCGGATCGACGCCCTGCTCAAGGCCTGCGCCGCGGAGTCCGGGGCGGCCGCCCCGCCCCGCGTGCTCCTCGTGCTGGACAACGCCGAACATCTGCTGCCTGAGGCCGCCGATGCGATTCGGGACCTTCTGGAGAAGCTGCCCGACCTGACCTGTCTGGTCACCTCCCGCCACCTGCTGATGCTCAGCGGGGAGCAGGAGATGCCCCTGGAGCCGCTGCCCGTGCCGCCGCCGCCGGGCGCTGCCGTCGGCGGCAGCGCCCCGCAGCAGGCCGCAGGCGAGGGCGAAGCGGGCGCGGAGCCCGACATACCCGCCCTGCTGGCGCTCCCCGCCGTGCGCCTGTTCCTGGACCGCGCACAGGCCACCCGCCCTGACTTCGCGCTCAACGTGCGCAACGCCGATGCGGTCGCGGAGCTATGCCGCATCCTGGAGGGAATTCCGCTTGCCATCGAACTGGCGGCGGCGTGGACCCAGCTCTTGCCGCCCGCCCGCATTCTGGAGCGCATCGCCGAGGGGAAGCGTCTCGACCTTCTGGTCGCCCGCCGCCGCGACATCCCGGTCCGGCACGCCACCCTCCGCGCAGCCATCGCCTCCAGTCACGACCTGCTGCCGGAGCGTGCCCGATCACTGTTCGCCCGCCTTTCCGTGTTCCGCGGCGGCTGGACGCTGGAGGATGCCGAGGCGGTGTGCGGTGCGGAAGACCCGCTGGCGTTCCTGGACAGCATCACGCTCCTGCGCGAGCACTCCCTGGTAGCCGCTCGCGAAGGGGCGGACGGCACCCTGCGCTTTACCATGCTGGAAACGCTCCGGGAGTTCGCCGCCGAGAAGCTCGCTGCCTCCGATCCGGGGGGAGAGACCGAGCGGCGATACGTCGAACACTTCCTCTCCGTCGCCGAAGGCGCCCGGCCAGAGCTGGTCGGACCGGAGCCGATGGCGGCGCTGGAGCGGCTGGTCGCCGAGCAGGAGAACCTGCGCGCCGCCCTGGACCGCGCCCTCGGCCTCGGGGGCGTATCCTCTGCCACCCTGGACCCCGCAGACGCCCTCCGCTTCGCGGAGGCTCTGGGACCGTTCTGGCAGACGCGCGGCGCTCTGGAAGAGGGGAGAAGATACCTGATGGCGGCGCTGGAGCGCGCCGGAGACGCCGCCCCGGAGGCGCTGCGGGCCCGCGCCCTCACCGCCCGCGCCGGCCTCGGCGTGGTCATGTTTGCGTACGAGGAGGCCGAGAGGGACCTGGCCGCCGCCGCGGAGCTCTACCGTAGGGCGGGGGACGAGGTCGGCGTGGGCGGTGCTCTGAAGGACATGGCGCGCACCGCCATCGGGCGCAACGACTACGACCGGGCGGAGGCGCTGCTCGCGGAGGCGCGCGGCCCCCTGGAGCGCTCCGGGGACCGCGAAGCGCTCGGAACGCTCTACAACACCCTCGGGATGCTGCGTCTGGAGCGCAACGAGAAGGCCGAGGCCGCCACGTATTTCTGGAGAGCGCTGGAACTCCTGGAAGGCGTCGGCCAGCTCCGGCAGGTCGCCGCCGTACGGACCAACCTGGGCACCGCGCTCGCCGAGATCGGCGACCCGGAGGGCGCGCGCCAGCAGCAGCAGCGCGCTGCGGACGACCTGGAGCGGGCGGGGGACGGCTGGTCACACGCCCGCGTACTCGACTCCCTGGGGGAGACGCTGCGCCGCCTGGGACGCGACGACGAAGCCCGCGCGGTGCTGGAGCGGGCGCTCGCGGTGCGCCGCCGCATCCATGACTGGCTCGGCGCGATCAACTCCTATCACTTCCTGTCGCTGCTGACCATGGAAACGGAGCCGGAGACCGCGGAGCGCTACCTGCGCGAGAGCATCCGTATCGTTCGCACCACGCCCCGCCCGCGCTTCATCGGCTTTATTCTTCAGTCGTGCGGTGACTTCGCCGCCGTGCGCGGCGACGCCGAGCGCGCCATCCGCCTCTGGGCAGCCGCCGCTGCCCGCTTCCGGTCGATGGGCGTCGCCACCGACGGTCCCCTGACCGACCACCAGGCGCGCTACCAGGACGCCGTATACGCTGCCGTCTCTCCGGAGGTGCGCGCCGCCGCCGAAGCCGCGGGCCGCGCGATGGACGACGCCGCGGCGACCTCCGACGACCTGCTGGGGGAGGAATCGCCGCGCGGCGCGTCGCAACGGGAGGCGTGACACCGCTTCCACCCGCCGCTGCCCTCAACCTGTCCCCCGCGCGCTGGGTGTGGCTGCCCTCGCGCCGCACCCTCGCCAACACATTCGTCCTGTTCCGCCGCGAGATTGTGCTCGAAGCGCCCCCCGCCTCCGCGACCGGCTGGGTCCTCGCCGACAGCCGGTACCGCCTGACCGTGAACGGGCGCCGGGTGCAGTGGGGGCCGCCCCCGGCCGACCCGCGCCACCCGGAGGCGGACCCGCTCGACCTCACGCCGTACCTGACCCCGGGCCGCAACGTGCTCGGTATCGAGGTGCTGTACTACGGGCACGGGGAGGGGACGTGGCCGCTCGGCAAGCCCGGCCTGATTCTCCGCCTGGATCTGGTCCACGCGGACGGCCACGCGGAGACGATCGCCACCGGGGACGACGGCGGCTGGCTCTGCTGCGTTGACCGGTCGCACCCGCCCGGCCAGTATCGCCGCTGGTACCTGCGCGCCCTGCAGGAGGTCTGCGACCTGCGCCTGCGCCCGATCGGCTGGGACGCGCCGGGCTACGAGCCCGGCCCCGATTGGGGCGCCCCACAGCTTCTGCCCGGCATCGACGCCGCGCAGCCCCCACTCGCCTCCGGTTATCCCGACTACGCCACCGACATGCGCGCTGCCTCGCCGCAGGGGGCGGACATCCGGCCGCGCTGCATCCCGCTCCTGACCGAGGAGGTGGTCCCCGCAGCTAATCTGGCGGAGGCGGGGCGCATACTCTGGAAGCGCGACCCGAACGACTGGTTCGAGTTCCGGGCGCCGAACTCCCTCGAAGCGGTGCGCGACGACGCCGTAGCGTCCGCCGCCGGCCCCGGCGCCTGGACACTGCCGGCCACGGGGGAGGGGGAGGGCGTCTTCGCAACGTTCGTCTGGGACGAGCAGGCGGTCGGCTGGCCCTGCCTCACCGTGGACGCCGCGGAGGGCACCATCGTGGAACTGATGCCGCAGGAGGCGCACGACCCCGCGAACGGGCCGTGGCTCGACACACACTTCTTCGCCTGGTCGCGGTTCGTGTGCCGGGAGGGCGCCAACCACATCGAGCCGTTCGACTTCGAGTGCCTCCGCTGGCTCCAGGTCCACGTCCGCGCCGCGGCCCGCCCCGTCACGCTGCGGGCCGTCGCGCTGCGCCGCCGCCGCTTCCCCTGGCCCCACGCGCCGGTAAACCGCCTGCCGGGCGAGCCCGCGCTCCAGCGCCTGATGGACGCCAGCGTCAACACGCTGCACAACGCCGCTCAGGAGACCATCGTAGACGGCATGGGGCGCGAGCGGCAGCAGTACAGCGGCGACTGCGGCCACCAGCTGCACCTGCTGCGCGGCGCGTTCGGCGAAACGCGCCTGTCCGCGCGCTTCCTGAGCACCTACTCCCACGGCCTCTCGCGGGACGGCTACTTCCTGGACTGCTGGCCCGCCTTCGACCGTTTGGCCCGGGTGATGGAGCGTCAGGTCGGCGCGACCGGGTGGGGGCCGCTTCTCGACCACGGCGTCGGCTTCGTCTTTGACTGCTGGCACCACTACCGCCAGACCGGCGACCAAAACGCCGTCGCTGAGCCGTACCCGGCTCTCACTCGCTTCGCCGACTACCTGTACCAACTGCGCCGCCCCGGCGAGGGCGGCGGCCTGCTGCCCGTGGAGGAGATCGGCGTCCCCGCCGTCTGGATCGACCACCAGGCGTACCGCCAGCAGCGGCACAAGCAGTGCGCCTTCAACCTCTACGCCGCCGCCATGTACGAGCACGCCCTGGCCCCGCTCGCCCGCGCCTTCGGGGATGCCGCCACGGCACGCCGGGCCGCGGCGCGGGGCAGGGCGCTCCGCGCCGCAACAGTCGCCCGCTTCTGGGACGCTACCTGCGGCCTCTTCGTGGCGAACCTGCCGTGGCTCCAGAGCGGGGAGGAGACGGAGCTACGTCTGTGCGACCGCTCCCTCGCCACCGCCCTCCTCTACAACCAGATGCCCGGCGGGGCCGACCCCGCCCCGCTGGTCGCCGCGCTCGCCGAACGCCCCGCCCACCTCGGCATCTCCTACCCCGCGAACGCCGTCTGGCGGATGTGGGCGCTGGCAGACCGCGGTCGGGCGGACGCCGTACTCCAGGAGCTGCGCGAGGACTGGGCCACCATGCCCTCCGTCCTCCAGAACAACACGCTCGCCGAGTTCCTGCGCCCGCGCCCGGACTCCACTGACGAGTGGAGCCACTGCCCCATCGCCCCGCTGCTCCTCCTGCACCAGGGCATCGCCGGCATCCAGACGGAGGTGAGCAGCGCGGGCGGGCGCCTGCGCGTCGCCCTTCGCCCGCAGCTCTGCGACCTGCCCGCCCTTTCGCTCGTCCACCACACCCCGCGCGGCCCCGTCACCTTCGACGCCGTGCGCCGCGCGGACCGCGCCTCCGGCCACGACGTCACCGTCTCCCTGCCCCCGGACAGTGACGGCCGCCTGTACTTGCCCGGCGCCGCGCCGCGTACCCTCCTCGGCGGGCAAACGCACCGCTTCACCTGCTGAGGTAGGTGGTGAGCCCGCCGAGGAGAAGGCCGGCGAGGATGAGCCAGACCGAGTTAACCTTAAAGCGCACCAGCAGGACCGCGCTCGCGAGCGCCATCACCACGGTGACCAGGTCCACCAGCGCCGCATGGCCGAGCTGAAAGGTGACCGCGGCCATCAGCCCGAGCGCGGCGGCGTTCACCCCATCCAGGAACGCGCCCGCCAGCGGCGAGCGGCGGATGCGGGGCACCAGCTTGCCGCTCAGGGCCACGAACACGAACGACGGCAGGAAGATGCCCAGCGTCGCCACGAGCGCCGCCCACGGCCCGCCCAGCACGTACCCGATGAACGTCGCCGTGGTGAAGACCGGCCCCGGCGTCACCTGGCCCACCGCCGTGGCGTCCAGTAGCTGCGCCTCGTTCAGCCAGCCCCAGTCCGCCACCAGCCCGTCGCGCAGGAACGCCAGCAGGACATACCCGCTGCCGTACAGCACCGAGCCGGTTTTGAGGAAGAACAGAAACAGCGGCAGCAGGCCGAACGCTGCCGCCCCGTCGGCGCCCTCCGCCGCCCGCGTCACGGCAAGCCGCGTCAGCAGCAGCGGCAGCGCGATCAGCGCCGCCGCGACCGCGAGCAGCCCGGCGAGCCCCCCGCGGTCCTGCCGCGCTTCTTCCGCCGCCACTGTCCCGGCAGCAGCGGGCTCCACGGGCGGTTCGCGGCGCAGGGACTGTCCCCAGCGCGCGGCGCCCGCGATCGCCCCCGCGCCAAACAGCAGCGCCACCTCCGGCACCGGCAGGAAAAGCGCCATCCCGAGCGCGGCAACGGCCAGCACGGTCAGCAGGCGGGACTTCAGCGCGGGCTTCACCAGGCCTGCGATGGCCTGCACGATCACGGCCACGATCACCGGCTTCACACCGTAGAGCAGCCCCTCCGCCTGCGGAAGCGTGCCATAGCGCGCATACGCCCAGGCGAACGCCGAAACGATCAGCGTGGCAGGGAGGATGAAGCAGGCGCCCGCGAGCAGCAGACCGCGCCACCCGCCCCGCAGCAGGCCGATGTGGATCGCCATCTCGGTGGAGTTCGGGCCGGGAATCAGGTTCGTCGCGCCCAGCAGGTCCAGAAACTCCGCCTCCGAAAGCCACTGGCGCCGCGTGACGACCTCCTCCTTCATCATCGCGATATGCGCCGCCGGACCGCCGAAGGCGGTAAAGCCCAGCCGCAGGAACAAGCGCGTCAGCTCCGCCAGGTCACCCTTTTGAACGTTCCGTGGCGCTTCCGCCGCCGGGGCGCCGTCACTCACTTCCGCCTCCGTTCCCGCTTCCCGGGGGAACTGCGGCTCGCGTGAGGCGCGCATCCAGTGACCACGGACCTGCGCCGACCCGCAGGAGGAACAGGGAGCCGAGCAGCATGGACCAGTCCGTGCGGGATTCGTGCGCCATCTTCCAGAAACCCTCTCTCAGGAAAATGGGGACCTTTGTCGAGGCGATCGCCACCAGCATGATGAAAACCAGCGCGAGGGACGCGGGCCGTGTAAAAAGCCCCAGCAGGACCAGCGCCCCCGCCCCGATCTCGACCATCCCGACGAACGGAGCAAGGATCTCCGGGGAGGGGAGACCGATCTTCGTAAAGCGGCCGACGCCCAGATCGCCGGAGAACAGAAACTTCTGGATGCCTTCAGAAAGGAACACAAGCCCCACGAGCAGACGGATCAGCAGGGTGGCGGGGGGAGCGTCCGAGGCGAGGACGCGGTGCAGCAGCAGGCCGTTCATGGGGCTTCTCCTCTCGCAGCAGGGGACGCTACCACTATACCCCCGCCTCACGGCCGGGCAGCCGCACAGCCCCGGAAATAACCCAGGGCGACGTGCGCGGGGCGTTTTCGGCCTGCGGGAGCCGGGTACGAAGACAGTGGACATGAGTCCAGTGTTTTTGGGGACGTCGCGCTTCGGGCGCGGATTCCCGGGCGCCCAGGACGGGCGCCAGAAGGGGAGTTTCAAGGATGACCACAATGCCAATGACAAGCCGCGTGGCCGCGGTTTTCAGCAATCATGCGGATGCGGAACGGGCGATTCACGAGCTGCGGAGTCTCGGCGTGACCGACAACCAGCTTTCGGTCGTGGCCCAGCACGGCGGCGACCGCGATGTCAGCGGCGGCGGCTCGGCCGCGGCGGCGGCGCACAATGACGGCACCGGTGAGCGGGTCGGTAAGGGAGCCCTGGCCGGGGCGGGCGTGGGCGCCCTCTTCGGGCTGGCGGCGCTCGCCATTCCTGGCGTCGGTCCGTTCATCACCGCGGGCTGGCTCGCCGAGGCCCTGGGCGTAACGGGCGGCGCGATCGCCTCCGGCGCCATCGTGGGCGGCACCTCCGGCGCACTCGCCGGCGCCTTCGCCAAGGCAGGGTACGACGAGAACGAGGCCCGCTACTACGGATCGGCGGTCGAGCGCGGCGGCGTGTTCGTGGCCGTGGACGCCCGCGGCGGATCCTTTGCCGCCGACCAGATCCAGACGGTCTTCGTCCGCAACGGCGGGCAGATATACAGCGCGGCCTGACGCCGCGCGGCGCGTGGCAGGAGACAGCAGCGCCCGCCTCCCGGGGTTACCCGGGAGGCGGGCGCTGTTTTTGTGCGTGGGGCAGGGAGCCGGGATACGCGAGGCGAACCCAAACCCCATGAGGACCGCAAACGCCCCCGCGCCCTACGGCGCCCTGCCCTCCGCACGGCAGCAGCGCTGGCACGCCCTGGAGTTCTACGGGTTCGTCCACTTCACCACGAACACGTTCACCGATAAGGAGTGGGGGGACGGCGACGAAGACCCCGCGCTCTTCAACCCGACGGACTTCGACGCCGACGCGATGGCGAAGGTCGCCGCCGAGGTCGGCATGCGCGGCCTGATCCTGACCTGCAAGCACCACGACGGCTTCTGCCTCTGGCCCACGAAGACCACGGAGCACAACGTCTCCAAGAGCCCCTTCCGCGGCGGCCGGGGGGATGTCGTCAAAGAGCTTTCCGACGCCTGCCGCCGCCACCGCATCGGCTTCGGCGTCTACCTCTCCCCGTGGGACCGCAACCACCCCGACTACGGCACGCCCGCCTACGTCGCGGTCTACCGGCGCCAGCTTCGCGAACTGCTCACCCAGTACGGCGAAGTCTTCGAGGTGTGGCACGACGGCGCGAACGGCGGGGACGGCTACTACGGCGGTAAGCGCGAAACC
>Ga0065721_10050192_pt1 | contig 22283 bp, 22 predicted proteins | sample Mesricmetagenome_FD_59108 | JGI IMG/M metagenome (GOLD analysis project Ga0065721, IMG submission 59108) | Mesophilic microbial community from rice straw/compost enrichment Sample: eDNA_1 v2 (version 2) | ecosystem: Engineered > Solid waste > Grass > Composting > Bioreactor | place: USA: Davis...
CACGTGCACCACACCGACGCGATGTACCTGGCGCTTCTTGAGCGCCCCGCCGAGTAGGGTCGAGCCATGGTGCGCATTGCCCCTTCGATCCTCTCTGCGGACTTCGTGAACCTCGAGCGCGACATCCTCGAGGTCAGCGACGCCGACTGGCTCCACGTGGACGTCATGGACGGACACTTCGTGCCCAATCTGACGCTTGGAGTGCCGGTGGTGAAGCGCATCTGCGAGATCTCGCCGCTTCCCGTCGACGTGCACCTCATGATCGAGGACCCGGACACGTGGGCCGTGCGCTATGCGGACCTGGGAGCCGGCTCCGTGACGTTCCACTTTGAAGCGGCCACGAACCCCCGCCAGGTCGCCAGGGACCTGCGCGCCGCCGGCGTGAGGGCGTCCGTGGCCATCAAGCCGGGCACTCCCGTCGAGCGTGCAATCGAACTGCTCGACGAGGTCGACATGGTCCTGGTGATGACGGTGGAGCCCGGCTTTGGAGGCCAGGAGTTCATGGCCGACCAGATGCCCAAGTTCGAGGCCCTGCGCGCCGCCGTGGACAGGGCGGGTGCGGACGTATGGCTGCAGGCCGATGGCGGGGTCGGGAGGGACACGATCGCCACGGTAGTGCGTGCTGGGGCAGACACCCTGGTGGCGGGATCCGCGGTGTACGGTGCCCACGACCGCAATGCCGAGGTGCGCTCGCTGCGCGAGCTCGCAAGCGAAGCGCTGGCGGAGGATTCGGCTCGCCGTGACTGAGTTTCCCTCGCTCGCCACGACGCCTATGGAACGCGCCGTCGAGCTTGCCGAGCGCGGCCCTGTGCACGGCCCCAACCCTCGGGTGGGCTGCGTCATCACCGATGCTGACGGCACCATCCTCGCCGAAGGGTGGCACCAAGGCGCAGGCACGCCGCACGCGGAGGCTGCAGCCCTTGCCAACGCGACGCAGGCAGGAGTCGACGTGGCGGGCGCCACCGCGTACGTCACTCTCGAGCCGTGCAATCACACGGGCCGCACCGGTCCGTGTGCCGTGGCGCTGGCGGAGGCGGGCATCGGGCGAGTGATCTACGCCGTCCAGGATCCCAATCCGACCGCGGCGGGAGGTGCCGAATACCTGGCCAGCAGGGGAGTGCAGGTCGAGTTCGTGCCGGACGACTCGGCTCGCGAGCTCAATCGCCGCTGGCTGCGCGCCATGGCTCTCCAGCGCCCCTACGTGATCGCCAAATGGGCGGCCACCCTCGATGGCCGCACCGCGGCCGCCGACGGCACGAGCTTCTGGATCACCGGCGAAGAGGCCAGAGAGCACGTTCACCAGATGCGCACCCAAGTGGACGCCATCTTCGTCGGCACCGGCACGGTGCTCACGGACAACCCCAGCTTGACCGCCCGCCCTGGTGGCGTGGAGAGCGACTACCAGCCGCTTCGCATCGTCATGGGGGAGCGGGACACGTCGGGGGCGAAGGTCTGGACAGGCGCCAATGCCAAGCGTGTGGCGTCACGCGACCCCAGCTTCGGGCTGGCTGAAGCCTGGGCTGCGGAGTGCCGAGTGGTGCTCATCGAGGGCGGTGCTGCGCTCACCAGCGCGTTCTTCCGCGCCGGCTTCGTTGACGAGGTCCACGCCTACATTGCGCCCGCGCTCTTGGGCGATGGACCCACAGCCGTAGCCGATCTGGGAATCGGGACCATGTCTCAGGTGTTGAGAGGTACGGACGTGACTGTCACGCGCCTTGGCGCGGATACGCTGGTCACCGCACTTTTCACGAAGGGACCCTGATGTTCACGGGGCTAGTCGAGGCCGTTGGCACTGTCACCGCAGTCGCTGAGGACGGCGCCCGCTCGCAACTGACGATCTCCACTCCAGGCTGGGGTGACGACCTCGAGTATGGCGAGTCGATCGCGGTGAACGGCGTGTGCCTCACCGTCGCCAAGCACACGGGCAACGAGTGGGTCGCCGACGTCATGCGCGTCACGCGAGAGACCACCACCTTGGGCGCGGTGCAGGCTGGCGCGCGCGTCAACCTTGAGCGCGCGCTGCGGGCCGACGCTCGCCTGGGTGGGCACATCATGCAGGGTCACGTGGATGGCACCGCGGAGCTGGTTGCGCGGGACTCGCAGCCCGACTGGACTGACCTCACCTTCCGCATTGACCCGTCGTATGCGCGCTACGTGGTGCGCAAGGGCTCGATCGCGCTCAACGGCGTCTCCCTGACCGTCGCGGACCTCGTTGACGATCTCGTGACCGTCTCGCTCATTCCCACGACCCTTGCCGAGACCACGTTCGGCGACGCACAGGTGGGCGACGTCGTCAACGTCGAGGTGGACGTGGTGGGCAAGTACGTGGAGCGGATGCTGGGAGAGCGCGCATGACCGACGAGCAGATCGCCCTGGTAGAGCGCGCCCTCGTGGACCTGCGCATGGGCAAGCCGGTGATCGTCGCGGACTCCCACGATCGCGAGAACGAGGCGGACTTCATCATGTCCGCGCAGACCGGCACACTCGAGTGGGTGGCCTGGGGCATCCGCCACTCAAGCGGCTACCTCTGCGCACCCATGCCCGGCAGCAAGGCAGACAGGCTGGGCCTGCCGCTCATGGTGCCCAACTCGCAGGACCCGCGCCGCACGGCGTACACGGTGTCCGTTGACGCCGCGAGCGGCGTAACCACGGGAATCTCCGCTGCCGACAGGCACCGCACCCTGCAGATTCTCGCCAAGGCCGACGCTGCTCCCGAAGAATTCATCCGTCCCGGGCATGTTCTGCCCCTTCGCGCTGTTGCAGGTGGCGTCCTGCATCGTCCAGGCCATACGGAGGCGTGCGTCGACCTGTGCCGGCTTGCCGGCCTCGAGCCCGTGGGAGTCATCGCGGAGCTCGTGAACGACGACGGCACCATGATGCGCCAGGGCGATGCTTCAGCACTCGCCGCCAAGGAGGGGTTGATCCTCATGACGATCGCCGACCTCATCGCCTACCGCCGTGCCAAGGGAGACGTTCCGCCGCCCGCCGAGCCTGAGCCGCACCGCGTGCTCTTCGAAGGCGAAGCGCGTCTTCCCACCAAGCACGGCATCGTCACCGTTCGCGGCTACCGCGACGCCCGCACGGGCGACGAGCATGTCGCGCTCGTGGCGCCCGTCCCCGAAGGCGGAACTCCGGTGGTGCGCGTGCACTCTGAGTGCCTCACGGGCGACGCGTTCGGCTCGCTGCGCTGCGACTGCGGTCCGCAGCTCGATGCCGCAATCGAGAAGGTCGCTCAAGAGGGCGGCGCGGTCATCTACCTCACGGGTCACGAGGGGCGCGGGATCGGCATCGTGGCAAAGGTCAAGGCCTACGCACTGCAGGACAAGGGCCGCGACACCGTCGACGCCAACACCGACCTCGGTCTCCCCGTCGACCGCCGCGAGTATGGTGCTGCCGCCGCGATCCTCGCCGACCTTGGCTTTATGAGCGTCAAGCTGCTCACGAACAACCCCGCTAAGGTCGAAGGGCTGCGCGCCTCCGGCATCGACGTCGTGGAGCGGCTCCCGCATCACGTGGGCGAGCACCCGGAGAATGCGGCGTATCGCCTGACGAAGGCCCTGCGCATGGGCCACATCATGGAGGAGAACTCATGAGCGGAGCCGGTGCACCCGAGCTCACGGTTGACGCCAAGGGCCTGACGATCGAGATCGTCGCGTCCCAGTGGCACACCGAGGTCATGGACGGCCTGGTTGCTGGCGCCATCAGGGCTGCCGAGGCCGCGGGGGCCAACTATCGCGTCACCCGCGTTGCTGGCGCCGTCGAGCTCACCGTCGTGGCGGAGGCGCTTGCCCGCAAGGGTGTCGACGCGATTGCCGCTCTCGGCGTGGTCATCAAGGGAGCGACTCCGCACTTCGAATACGTGTGCCAGTCCGTGACCCTGGGCCTCACCGATGTCGCCCGCGAGCATCTCGTCCCTGTCGGATTCGGCGTGCTCACGTGCGATGACGACGCGCAGGCTCTCGACCGCGCCGGCCTTCCCGAATCGCGAGAGGACAAGGGCGCCGAGGCCGTCGAGGCGGCGCTCACCACCGCCCTGACCCTGCGCTCGCTCTAGCGTTCGCTGCCAGCCGCCCCAGCGTCGGCCCGACGCCGTGGCCGGGTGGCTCCCGAAACCCGCCCAAGTGCCCGGTAGGCTTCTACGCGTGAAGACGTTCGACGAGCTGTTCGCGGAGCTCAGCGCCCGCGCCATTGAGCGGCCCGAGGGATCGGGAACCGTGCGACTGCTTGACGCGGGCGTGCATGCGATCGGCAAGAAGCTCGTTGAAGAGGCCGCCGAGGCGTGGATGGCAGCGGAGTACGAATCCGATGAAGCCGCCGCCGAGGAGATCTCCCAGCTGCTGTACCACGCGCAGGTCATGATGATCGCTCGCGGGCTGACCCTCGAAGACGTCGGCCGCTACCTCTAGTTCGCTCGAATACCAGGAGAAACGTGCTCCGCATCGCAGTTCCGAACAAGGGCTCACTAGCCGAGCCCGCCAGCCAGCTTCTCAAGGAGGCGGGCTACAAGCAGCGCGGCGATGGCCGCGAACTGGTGCTTGCCGACCCCCGCAATGACGTCGAGTTCTTCTTCCTACGTCCGCGTGACGTGGCCGTCTATGTGGGCGCCGGCACCGTGCACGCCGGAATCACCGGCCGCGACCTGCTGCTCGACTCCGGGGCGTCAGCGAATGAGCACCTCGAGCTGGGCTTTGCCGGTTCCACGTTCCGCTATGCGGCACCGGTTGGCACCGCAACGAGCATTGAGCAGATCGAAGGCAAGCGCGTCGCGACCTCCTATCCGCGGCTCGTCGAGGATCACCTCAAGTCGTTCGGCATCAACGCCACCGTGGTGCGACTCGATGGTGCGGTGGAATCGTCCGTGCAGCTTGGCGTTGCCGATGTCGTTGCTGACGTCGTGGAGACGGGAAGCACGCTGCGCGCCGCCGGACTCGAGGTGTTCGGCGACCCCATCCTCGTCTCCGAAGCGATTCTCATCACCGCACCCAATGCGCCTGAGGCGGAGATCGCCAAGCTCACGGGACGCCTTCGAGGCGTGCTCATGGCCCGCAAGTATGTGCTCGTCGACTATGACGTTCCAAGCGACAAGCTGGAGGCCGCGATCGCGATCAGCCCCGGCTTCGAGGCACCCACGGTCACGCCGCTGCACGGCTCCGACTGGCACGCGGTGCGCGTCATGGTGCCTCGCTCTGAGATGAACCACGTGATGGACGACCTCTACGCGGTGGGCGCCAGGGCGATCCTCACAACCGAGCTGCTCGCGGTGCGCGTCTAGCCATGCAGCGCGTCTCGCCCGAGGAGCGGCTGCTCAACCTGTTCATCGCGTTGAGCTCCACGCGAGTGCGCATGACCAAGCAGCAGATTCGCTCCACGGTCTACGGCTACGACAAGGGCACGCAGGGTGAGGACCCCAAGGCGGATGCCGCCTTTGAGCGCATGTTTGAGCGCGACAAAGAGGATCTGCGCCGCCTTGGAGTGCCGCTCCAGACGGTCACGGACCAGGCACACGGCGACGACATCGGCTACATCATCGACGCCTCTGCCGCGTCCATGCCGCCCATTGACCTCACTCCCGCGGAACTGGCCGTGCTGAGCCTCGCCTCCGATTACTGGCGGGACGCCGCATTGGGAACCGATGCCCGCCAGGCGCTCATCAAGGTGAGCAGCCGCGTGCAGCACGAGCCGGTGCCGGAACTGCCTTTTGGTGCGCGAGCGACGGGTTCGAGGGCCGCATTGGGCGTGCTGGCCGAGGCGCTCCACGAGCGCCGCACCGTGCGCTTCGACTACGCCTCTGCGTCCTCTCCTCCCTCGACGCGCACCGTTGACCCATGGCGCATCGTCATCTCCGGCGGCACCGAGTACCTCGTGGGCCGCGATCACACTCGCGATGCGTCTCGGACGTTCCGCGTGAGCCGCATCCTCGGCAGCGTCTTAACAGTGGGGGAGCCCGGGGCCTACGAGATTCCTGAGCAGGTGAGCCTCGAGGGGATCACCCCGCGCGACGCGCCGCGGCACAAGGCGACAGTGGCGGTGCGCCCCGAGACCGGCCACGGCTTGCGCCGCAACGGCACTTTCGTGGGCACGGAAGGCGACTGGGACCTCATCGAAGTGGAGTACCTCCACCTCGACTCCGTGCGATCGGAGATTCTCGCGCTCGGCGGCGCGGCGAAGGCCGTATCTCCGCCGGAACTCGTGGACGTGGTCATTCGCTTCGCCACCGCAGGAACGGAACTCGGCAATGTCTGAGCGCACCCGTCCCCGCGTCGCGAGGCTGCTCGGCATCGTCGCGTACCTCGAAGACAACGGCCCCACGCCGTTCGCAGAGCTCGCCGCGCACTTCGGTGTCAGCGAATCCCAGATCGCCAAGGACATCGGCCAGTTGTGGATCGTGGGCCGTCCCGGCGGTTTCGCGAATGACCTCATCGACTTCGACGCCGACTCCTTCGACGAGGGCATTGCGGCCATCACCAATACCCAAGGCGCGACCCAAGTGCGGCTCGCCCCGCGAGAGGGCGTCGCTCTCGTTGCGGCACTGAGCGCCATCAAGGGCTCTGGGTTGGCTCCACGGGCCGCAGAGAGCGCTCTGGAGAAGATCTCCGCGGCCCTTGGCGAAGGGACCGTCGAGGTGGTTCATTGGCCCGACCAGGAGACGGACGTGACGGCCACTCTCGCCCGCGCCATCGCGTCGGGGCGGGTCGTGGAGATCGACTACGTCGACGCGAGCGACCGACGCTCGACGCGAGAGGTCGAGCCGCATCGCATCGTCACGATCGATGGCGACTCCTACCTCGAGTGCTATTGCCGGCGTGCCAATGACTACCGCACGCTGCGCGTCGAACGCATCACGGGCGCAACGGTGACCGACGAGGCCGTGGTGACCCCAGCGTCGGACACCGAGGGATTTGCCCTGAAGCCCGCCTACGAGGCGAAGGTGACGATGCAGCGCCGTGGCCGCTGGGCGATCGAGGACATCCCTGGCGTGACCATCGAGGACGACGGCGAGACGGTCGTCGCGACCTTCGGTGTCTCGAATGAGCGGTGGTTCGCCTCGCGACTGCTCACCGTCGCGCCGGCACTCCAAGAGATCGAGCCCGTCGAGCTGCGGGACGCCGTGACGCGCCAGGCCGTTGCCGTTCTGGCCGCGCACCGCGAGTAGACTGACCTCACCCGAGAGCGGAGGACAAACATGCTGGGAAACCTCAGAGGCTGGCACATTCTGGTGCTGCTGGTGGTGGTCCTGCTGCTGTTCGGCGCGCCCAAGCTTCCTGAACTTGCGCGCAACCTCGGCAAGTCGCTGAACATCCTCAAGGAGGAGACGCAGAACCTCCGCGACCCTAAGCCCGAGGACGAGGACAAGGCAGTCGGCGGCGCCGATGGCACGTCCAAGGAGGCCCGTGACGACTAGGGCATCCGACCGCGCTGAAGATGCGCGGATGCCCCTCCGCGAACATCTGAAAGAGTTTCGCCGGAGAATCACGTATTCCGCCATTGGCATCGCCATTGGCGCGGTAGCAGGCTGGATTCTGTATCCCAGAGCCTTCAAGTTTCTGCAGCAGCCCATCCTTGACGCGGCCGAAGAGCTGGGCCAGAACGTGTCGATCAACTTTGGCGGCCTTGCCACAGCCATCGACATGCAGCTCAAGATGGCGCTTGTCATTGGTGTGGTGCTGACCTCGCCATGGTGGCTGTTCCAGCTGTGGGCCTTCGTGGCTCCTGGCCTGCGCAGGAAGGAGCGTCGCTACACGGTCGGCTTCATGGCCGCGGCGATTCCGCTGTTCCTCGCCGGCGTGACGCTTGCGCTGTGGGTGTTCCCTCACGCGGCGGAGATCCTCCTCGACTTCACCCCGCAGGGAGGCTCGAACTTCCTCGACGCGCAGATGTTCATGAGTTTCGCGATGCGACTCATCCTTGCGTTTGGCCTGGCATTCGTATTTCCCGTGGTGATGGTTGCGCTGTCGGCCGCGGGAATCGTGAAGTCCGCGACGTGGACCAAAGGCTGGCGCTGGGCCGTGTTCCTCATCTTCCTGTTCTGCGCCATCATGACCCCCACGCCGGATGCGATCACCATGTGCATCATGGCGCTGCCCATGTGTGGCCTGTACTTTGGCGCGATTGGCGTCGCCAAGCTGTTTGAGCGGTCTCGACGACGGAAGAGGGAAGCAGCCGGACTGTGAGCGAGCTGGGGATCATCACCAACCCGACATCGGCGTCGGGCAGAGGAGCGAAGTGGGGCGCTGAGGCGGCCACGGAGCTTGCCGCGCTCGGTCACCGCTTGCGAGATCTGTCCCGCGGATCCTGGGCGGCCTCATACGAAGCGGCCATGCAGCACCGTGACGAGCTCGATGCGCTCGTGGTGGTCGGCGGTGACGGCATGGTGCATCTTGGTGCGCAGGTGTGCGCCGAGCATCGTCTGCCGCTGGGAATCGTGTCTGCTGGTTCCGGCAACGACGTCGCCAACACGCTCAACCTGCCGGAGCACCGCATCCGCGAGGCCGCCCGGCGCATTCACGATGGGCTCGAAGGTGAGGTCGCCGTCGTGGATGCCGGCAAGGTGACCGGTCCTGGCATTGAGCATCCGTCGCAGCCGCGGTACTTCCTCGCCGTGCTGAGCGCCGGGGTAGACGCCGCGGTCGCGGCCGTCGCGTCCAACATGCGCTATCCGCGCGGCCCGCTCAAGTACAAGGTGGCCACGGCGCGCGAACTGCCGCGCTACCAGCCGTACGGCGTGACGATCGAGAAGGACGGCACCACGGAGAGCACGACGTGCACGCTCGTGGCGGTCGCCAACACGCCGGTGTTCGGCGGCGGGCTGATCATCTCTCCGGATTCGTCGATGACGGACGGGGTCCTCGAGTTCGTCGTCACCGAGCCGCTCACGCGAAAGGAGATCCTCAGCCTGTTCCCCAAGCTGAACGACGGCTCCCACAAGACCGATCCTCGCCTGCGCTTCGAGCAGTGCACCTCCGTGAAGCTCTCGCAGTTCCAAGGCGGCACCACGCTCCCAGTGGCCTTCGCGGATGGCGAGATGGTCGGCGCCGAGCCGCTCACCATCTCCGTCGCCCCCAAGGCCCTCACCGTACTGGGCGGCCGCACGGACTGACCCCCAGCGTCGGCCTCCTGAAATGGTGGATTCTGCCCGGTCTCCGGTCGAACACCAGGCAAAATCCACCAGCTGGAGCGGTGGGTCGTGAAGAGTCGGCAGAATCCACCATCTGAGGGGGGCAGGCGAGGAGGCCCGACGCTGGGGCTGGGTTGGCCGGGTGCGCGGGCTTGGGCGCTTCCGCCGTTAGCCTTGAGGCATGTCCAGTCCCGCGGAGCGATTCGCAGCCGCGAAGGCGCGCCAGCGACGCACGGATCTCGCCGACTTCGAGGCTTCGCTCAACTTCCCTCTGGATCCCTTCCAGCGAGAGGCGTGTGAGGCCGTCGCGGACGGACACTCGGTGCTGGTCGCGGCTCCCACGGGCGCGGGCAAGACGCTCGTGGGCGAGTTCGCGGTGCGCCACGCATTCGAGCGCGGTGAGAAGGCGTTCTACACGACGCCAATCAAGGCCCTGTCAAACCAGAAATACCAGGACCTTCGTGCCGCGTATGGCGCGGACAACGTGGGACTGCTGACGGGCGACACGTCGATCAATCCGCACGCGGACATCGTGGTGATGACCACCGAGGTGCTGCGCAACATGATCTACGCCGGCTCAAGCGATCTGGACCGGCTGTCGTTCGTGGTGCTTGACGAGGTGCACTACCTCGCGGACCGCTACCGCGGCTCGGTATGGGAAGAGGTGATCATCCACCTCGAGGAGCACACCGCGATCGTCGCGCTGTCCGCGACCGTGTCCAATGCCGAGGAGTTCGGCGCGTGGCTGCGCGAAGTGCGCGGCGACACGAGAGTCATCGTGAGCGAGCATCGGCCGGTGCCGCTGTGGCCGCATGTGCTCGTGCGGGAAGGACTTTTTGACCTCTACTCGCCCGGAGTCGATGCGCTCGACCCTGGCCCCAATCCCGCGCTCAACCCCGAGCTCGTCGCGGTGACACGACGCCAGCGCCACGAGACGCTTCCCGAGCTTCGCCGGGCTGGCTATCGCCCCGCCCGCGGGTCAAGCCGACCCCGTCCGCGGCGCGCCCCTCCGCGCTTCGCCGTGATCGAACAGCTCGATCGCAACGGACTGCTGCCGGCGATCGTGTTTGTGTTCTCTCGAGCTGGCTGCGAGGACGCCGTCGACCAGGTCTTCGCTGCCGGTCTCAAGCTCACCTCCCCAGCGGAGCGCATAATCATCAGGGAGATCGTCGACGAGCGCTGCGCCGGCATGCCCACCGAGGACCTTGGCGCGCTGGGCTTCACCCACTGGAGAGAGCGCCTCGAGGCGGGACTAGCGGCGCACCACGCGGGCCTCATCCCGCTGTTCAAGGAAGTGGTCGAGGAGCTCTTCGCGCAGGGCCTCATCAAGGTGGTCTACGCGACGGAGACTCTCGCGCTGGGCATCAACATGCCTGCTCGCTCCGTAGTGCTCGAGAAGCTCGTCAAGTGGGATGGCAAGGCTCACCAGGACCTGACAGCGGGGGAGTACACGCAGCTCACCGGTCGCGCGGGCCGTCGCGGCATCGACATTGAGGGCCACGCCGTGGTCATCGAGCACCCTGGCTTCGATGTCGCCCAGCTGGGCCGGCTCGCGAGCCGCCGCACGTACCCGCTGATCTCGTCCTTCCAGCCCTCGTACAACATGACTATCAACCTGGTGGCGCAGATGGGCGTGGAGAGGGCTCGTGAGGTCCTTGAGCTGTCCTTCGCGCAGTATCAGGCGGACCAGGCGGTCGTGGGCAAGGCACGGCGAGCGCGTGAACTGGGCAGCGCGATCAAGGGCTATCGCGAGGCCGCGACGTGCGACAAGGGCGACTTCATGGAGTACGCGGCGATCCGCGAGCGCCTGTCCCGCGCGCAGAAGGATGCCGCGAAGGCGAGCACCCGTGCCCGCCGTGAGGCGACCGCGTCCACTCTCGCGGGACTGCGCCGCGGCGACGTCGTGAAGATCGGCGCCGGCCGGCGCGCAGGCCTTGCGGTGGTGGTGATCCCTGACAACGACCCCCAGGCGCCGCGCCCCACGGTGGTGACCGACGCTGGGCGCAGTTTCCGCCTCGCCATCAGCGAGCTGCACAACGGCATCGACGTGGTGGGGGCCGTCAAGGTCCCCAAGAATGCTGACCCACGGAACGCCCGCTCCAGGCGAGAGCTCGCCCAGGTGGTGAGCTCAGCGTCGGACACCTTCCGAAAGGCCGCGCGCAAAGCGACCAATACCAGGGATGACGCGATTGAGCGCCTCACGACGGAACTGCGAGCGCATCCCTGCCACCACTGCCCAGACCGCGAGAGCCACGCACGCTGGGCGGAGCGCTACTACCGCACGCTGCGCGACAAGGACCGCCTCGTGGGGGAGATCGAGAGGGCGACGGGATCCATCGCGCGGATCTTCGACAAGCGACTGTCGATCCTCACGGAACTGGGTTACCTCACGGAGGATCGCGAGCCCACCGAGGCCGGCAACACCATGCGCAAGCTCTACGCGGAGAACGACCTCGTGATCGCCGAGTGCCTGCGCAGGGGAGTGTGGGAGCAGCTGCACCCGCCGGCCCTCGCCGCCGCGGTGTCGACGCTCCTGTACAACGGCCGCCGCGAAGATGAGAACCGCACGCCCCGCATCCCTGGCGGCCCTCAAGGTGTGCTGGGCAAGGCCCTCAACGAGACCGTGCGCGTGTGGTCGCAGATCGACGATCTGCACACCGCCAACCGCCTCCCGGAGCTCCCCAGCCCGCAGTGGGGAATCGTGGGCCCCATCCACGGGTGGGCGCAGGGGCGCAACCTCGCGACGGTGCTCTCGGGAGCGGAGATCGCTCCTGGCGACATGGTGCGCTGGTGCAAGCAGGTGATCGATGCCCTCGACCAGATCGCCGACGCCACCACCTCTCCCAACGTGCGCAAGGCCGCCCACCAGGCGATCACTGCCATGCGCAGGGGCGTCGTTGCCTACTAGGACCGGCGGCGGGCAATAGGCTTTGGCAATGCGATTGCTGAGGAATCTTGGTCTCGCAGCGGCATCGGGGCTGCTGATGACCTTCGCGTTCCCCAACTGGAACGTGTGGCCCCTCGCGATCGCCTCTGTCGTGGTGTTGTGGTTCGCGTTGGCGCGCTGCGGCGCATGGGCGGGACTGCTCATCGGCTGGGTGTTCGGCCTTGCCTTCCTGCTGCCGCACTTCGAGTTCGCGCGCTTCGCCGTTGGCCCGGTGCCGTGGCTCGCACTGGGCTTGGCGTCTGGCCTGTTCTACGGCGTCTTCGGCGCCGCATGGGCCACGGTGCGCCGCTCGGCGATGCTCGTCAACGCACGCGCCTGGGTGCAGCCGCTTGCCTTCGCCACGCTGTTTGGCGCGACCGAGGAGTTCCGCTCGATCTTCCCGTTCGGCGGCTTCCCGTGGGGGCGCGTCGCGTTTTCGCAGGCGGAATCGCCGTTCGTGAACCTCGCGTGGGCGGGTGGCGCGCTGCTCGTGACGATGGCGGTGGTGCTCGCGGGTGCGGTCCTCGCCCTGGGCATCGAGGCGGGAATGGCCCGACGCTGGGCGTACGTCGCGATCGCGCCAGTAGTGGCCATTGGGTTGGGTGCGGCAGGGGTGTTCGTTCCCATCAACGCCCAGGCCGAGGCGGGAAAGCTCAGCGTCGCAGTGGTGCAGGGCAATGTGCCCGATCGCGGACTCGATTCCTTCCAGCAGGCACGCGAGGTCACGCGCAACCACTACAACGAGACGCTCAACCTGATGCGTGACAACTTCGGCGCGATCGACATCGTGATCTGGCCGGAGAATTCCGTGGATCTGGACCCCCGCGTCGACGCGCAGAACGAGGAGCTCGTGGTGGGGGCAGCCCAGCGCGCCAACGCACCGCTGCTGTTCGGCACACAGGACCTCACGCCGGAAGAGGGCCGCTACAACACCTCGCTGCTCATCAACACGAGCGGCAAGGTGCTCGCCGAGTACCGGAAGCAGCGCCCCGCGCCGTTCGCGGAGTTCATCCCCATGCGCGACTTCTCCCGCAAGTTCTCGGACGCCGTTGATCGCGTGCAGCGAGACATGCTCGCCGGCCCTGGCCCCGCGGTGATGGACCTGCCCGCTCCGGTGCTTGGCCGCACGGTCACGATCGGCACGATCATCTGCTTCGAGGTCTCGTACGACGAGATTGTGCGCCAGTCGGTGCGCAATGGTGCTGAGATCATCATCGTCCAGACCAACAACGCGACCTTTGGCACCACCGCGGAGTCCACGCAGCAACTCGCGATGACCCGCCTGCGTGCGATTGAACACGGCCGCACCACGATCCAGTCGTCGACGGTCGGCGTGAGCGCAATCGTGCTCCCGGACGGCCGCATCCTTGATGAGACCGAGCTGTGGACCGCCGCTTCGATGAGCGAGAAGGTGCCGCTGCGCACCTCTCGCACGCCAGCGTCGTACTTTGGCGGCGTGGAGCGCTACACGGTGCTCGGTGTGGGCGTGCTGGTGTTCTTCTTTGGAGCCCGCAAGCGCCTCGCAGACAGGTATGACTGGTGACCCGCACTCTCGTCATCATCCCCACCTATAACGAGCGTGAGGCCCTGCCGGTGCAGGTGGCGGCAGTCCGTAAGGCTGCGCCGGACGTCGACATCCTCGTCGCCGACGACAACTCCCCGGATGGCACCGGGCAATGGGCCGACGCTGCAGCGGCTGAGGATTCCCAGATCCATGTCCTGCACCGCCCGGGCAAGGCGGGGCTCGGCGCGGCATACCTTGAGGGCTTCGCCTGGGGCCTCGACCATGGCTACGACGTCATCGTGGAGATGGATGCAGACGGCTCTCACCGCGCTGCAGACCTGCCCCGGCTGCTCGAGAGGGTGGGGGAGGGCGACCTCGTCATCGGATCGCGCTGGGTGCCTGGCGGCTCTGTCGTGAACTGGCCGTGGCGCCGCAAGTTCCTCTCCGTGAACGCGAACCGCTACGTGCGGATAGCGATGGGACTCAAGGTGAAGGATGCGACGGCGGGCTTCCGCGCCTTCACGGCGCCGCTGCTGCGCTCGCTTGACCTCGCGGGAGTCGAGTCGCAGGGCTACTGCTTCCAGGTCGACATGACGTATCGCGCGGTGCTCGCGGGCGCGTGCATCATCGAAGTGCCCATCACGTTCGTGGAGCGAGAACTTGGCGTCTCCAAGATGAGCGGCTCGATCATTCGCGAGGCGCTCGTGAAGGTGACGGTGTGGGGTGTCCAGCGCCGCTGGCGGCAGCTGACGGGTCGCGACAAGAAGCGCGCTTAGCCCGTGCGGCCGGCGCGGAGCAGTTCGAGGCGCTCTTCGAGCAGCTCTTCAAGCTCGGGGATCGTGCGACGCTCGAGCAGCATGTCCCAGTGGGTGCGCTGCTGGCGCTCTTCCTTGACCTCGGGACGGTCACCGTCGCGAAGAAGGGCAAGGGCGCCGCAGTGGCATTCCCACGACAAGGGGACATCGGCTTCCACGGAGAACGGGAAGGTCAGCACGTGCCCGTTGGGGCAGTCGTAGTGAACCTCGACGCGCTCAGCCAGTTCAGCGTGTGCTGCGGTCTCCATGCTCTGAGTTCCCAGTCGCATGCCGCGCAGTGCTCGATCAGCCATGTCAGCCTCCCTTGTGTGCAGGCGGGGGTGATGCCTGCTCAGTGAAGAACGTGTGCGACATGACGTTTGTTCCTTGTCACGCCGACGCTGCCTTGAGTACCCGTTCCGGCTCGCCTTGATGCTTGGCCGGGCGCGCGATGGTTCCCACCGCGACGGAGCCCAGAATGGCTGCGGCGCCGACCCACTGGAGCCAGTTGAGGGACTCGCCGAGCACGATCCATCCCAGCAAGGTGGCGACGAGCGGAGCGAGGAATCCCAGCAGTGTCACCTTGGCCGGGGCCATGGCGAGGATGCCGCGGAACCACAGGATGTAGGCGACGGCACCGCCCGCGATGGCAAGCCACAGGTAGCCGCCCACGTTCGCCGCGCTGAGGTGACTGGGGATGCCTTCGAACGCGAGCGTCGGGATGATGAGCACGAGCCCACCTGCGACCAGCTGCCAGCCGGTGAAAGCGAGCAGCGAGGTGGGGCGACCCCATTTCTTGGTGAGGATCACTCCAAAGGCGGTGCTGAGCCCACCCGCGAGGCCCGCGAGGACGCCCACCGTGTCGAGGGTAGCGTCGGTCGTGAGAACGAGCATGGCGACGCCGCCTAGGCCGACGGCAGCAGCGATGACCGCGCGGCGGGCGATGGCCTGGTGAAGGACGACCACCGTGAGCAGAGCCACGAGAAGGGGGTGGATCGCGCCGAGCGTTGCCGAGACGCCGCCGGGAAGCCGGTAAGCGGAGATGAACAGGAACGCGAAAAAGGCGCCGATGTTGAGCGTGCCGAGCACCAAGGAGCGCCACCACCATGAGCCGCGGGGGAGAGAGCGGGTGGCCGCGACCAGGATGAGGCCGGCCGGGAGCGCGCGGAGCACGCCCGCGAGCAGGGGACGGCCATCCGGCAGAAGCTCTGTGGTGACAAGGTACGTGGTGCCCCAGACGATGGGGGCGATCGCGGTCAGCGCAAGGACGCGGGCGTTGCTCATAGCGGGCATAACTATCTTGACGTGAAGATATATTCCCATTCTCTCGAAATCGAGATACTTTTGCCGCATGGACACGATCGACCGCATCGTCGGGCAGTGGGGGAGCGAGCGTCCTGAATTGGATGTCTCAGCGCTAGAGGTGATCGGGCGGCTGTCGAGGCTGGCACGGATGGTGCAGGAGCGGCTAGACGAGGTGTTCGCCGAGTACGGGCTGCAGGAGTGGGAGTTCGACGTGCTCGCGACGCTTCGGCGCAACGGTCCGCCGTACGAGCTGACGCCCGGCGAACTCGATCGCGAACTGCTGAGTTCTTCGGGAACCACAACGCACCGACTCAAGCGGCTTGAAGAGCGCGGCCTTGTCACACGGCGGCGCGATGAAGAGGACGGCAGGGTGCTCTGGGTGCAGCTGACGGACGCTGGACGAGAACTCCAGGCCGCGGCCCACGAGGCACATGCGGCGAATGAGCTGCGGATCGTGGCAGGGTTGGAACCGGCGGACCGGGAGGCGCTCCAGCGAGGTCTCGTGGCCTTTGCGAAGGTGCTTGGCGACGACACGACGGTGAACTGATGGGAGGGGCATGACCGCGGCAGACAATCATGACGTGATCCGCGTGCGCGGCGCGCGAGAGAACAACCTCAAGGGTGTGGACGTCGATCTGCCCAAGCGGCGCCTGACCGTGTTCACAGGTGTCTCCGGATCGGGAAAGAGCTCGCTGGTGTTCGGCACCATCGCCGCCGAGTCCCAGCGCATGATCAACGAGACCTACCCGGCGTTCGTGCAGGGCTTCATGGGGACGATGGCCCGACCCGAGGTGGATCTGCTCGAGGGACTCACGACCGCGATCATCGTGGACCAGGAGCGCATGGGCGCCAACTCGCGCTCAACGGTGGGAACCGTCACCGACGCCAACGCGATGCTGCGCATCCTGTTCTCGCGGCTCGGTGATCCGCATGTCGGCTCACCGCAGGCGTTCTCGTTCAATGTGCCGTCAGTGACCGGTGTGGGTGCTGTGAAGGTCGCCAAGGGAGGGGCTGCTTTGGCGGAGAAGCGAGAGTTCTCGCAGCTTGGCGGCATGTGCCCACGATGCGAAGGCATGGGGAGCGTGTCCGACCTCGACCTCGCGCAGCTGTTCGACGAGTCCAAGAGCCTGTCAGAAGGCGCGCTGACCATCCCCGGGTACACCCCGGACGGCTGGTACGTGAAGATCTTCTCCGCTGTGGTGCCCATGGACGTGCCCATCAAGGACTTCAGCAAGAAGCAGCGCGAGGTGTTCCTGTACGGCCCCACGCAGAAGATCAAGTTTGAGGGCATGAACTTCACGTATGAAGGGCTGATCCCCAAGATCCAGAAGTCGATGCTCAATAAGGACATCGACGCCATGCAGCCCCACATTCGAGCCTTCGTGGAGCGTGCGGTCACGTTCCAGATGTGTCCCGACTGCGAGGGGACACGCCTTGCGGAACATGCCCGGAAGTCCAAGATCAACGGCATCTCGATCGCCGACGCGTGCGCAATGCAGATCACCGACCTCACGCAATGGCTCAAGGGCGTCGAGGCGGCCGAGGTTGCGCCGCTGCTCAAGAGTTTGAACCATCTGCTCGACTCTTTCGTCGAGATCGGCCTGGGCTACCTGTCGCTCGACCGACCGTCGGGAACGCTCTCAGGCGGTGAGTCGCAGCGCACCAAGATGATTCGTCACCTGGGATCCGCGCTCACCGACGTGACGTACGTGTTCGACGAGCCCACGGTGGGCCTGCACCCGCACGACATTCAGCGCATGAACACGCTCCTGACGAGGCTGCGCGACAAGGGCAACACGCTGCTCGTGGTCGAGCACAAGCCCGAAGTCATCGCGATAGCCGACCATGTCGTCGACCTCGGTCCCGGTGCCGGCGATGGCGGGGGACAGGTGGTGTTCGAGGGCTCGGTAACCGAGTTGCGCAAGGCGGACACCCTCACCGGACGCCACCTCGACGACAAGGCGACTCTCAAGGCTGAGGTGCGTGAAGCGTCGGGCAAACTGTCGATTACCAGGGCCGATATGCATAACCTGAAGGATGTCAGCGTCGATATCCCGCTCGGGGTGCTCACGGTGGTCACGGGCGTGGCCGGGTCTGGAAAGAGCTCGCTGATTCATGGCTATGTGGCGCCGCAGGAGGGCGTTGTGTCCGTGGATCAGAGCGCGATTCGAGGCTCCCGGCGCTCGAACCCGGCCACGTACACGGGCCTGCTTGAGCCCATCCGCAAGGAGTTCGCGAAGGTCAACGGGGTGAAGCCTGCGCTGTTCAGCGCGAATTCCGAGGGCGCATGCCCCGTGTGCAATGGTGCCGGCGTGGTCTTCACGGAACTGGGGTTCCTCGAGACCTTCGAGTCGCCGTGTGAGGAGTGCGAGGGCCGCCGATTCCAGGCTTCAGTGCTGGAATTCAAGCTTGGAGGCTTGAGCATCGCGGATGTGCTCGAGCTGTCCGCACATGCCGCGGAGAAGTTCTTTGGTCCCGATGGGGACGCGCCGCTGCCTGCCGCGCATGCGGTCGTGTCGCGCTTTGTGGACGTAGGCCTGGATTATGTCAGGCTGGGCCAGCCGCTCTCGACGCTGTCGGGAGGTGAGCGACAACGCCTCAAGCTGGCGGTGAGCATGGCGGGCAAGGGCGACATCTACGTCCTCGACGAACCGACCTCGGGACTGCACCTTGCGGACGTTGAGAAGCTGCTGGGGCTCCTGGACCGTCTGGTTGACTCCGGCAAGACCGTGATCGTCATTGAGCACCATCAGGCGGTCATGGCGCATGCGGATTGGATCATCGACCTGGGACCGGGTGCTGGACACGACGGTGGACAGATTGTGTTCGAGGGAACGCCTGCAGAGCTCGTCAGGGCCAAGGAGACGCTCACCGGTGAGCATCTGGCGCAGTACGTGGGTGCCTAGGTGGTCGCGGTCGCCTAGACACGCGTAACGCCGATAATGTCCATTATGTCATTACTGACGGAACTCACGTGGGCGAGTCCTCACCGCACCCTCTCCCCACGTGGTGCACTACTCGTGGTGGATTCCACATGGTGGATTGCGCGCTAGCCTCGTGAGCCATGACGCTCATCCGACCGATCGGCAGTGATGACCGCGCTGCCTGGCAGCCGCTGTGGGACGCGTACGTCGAGTTCTACGAATCGACAGTCCCCGCAGAAGTCACTGACAGCACGTTTGCGCGGCTCGTCGAGGGCGCGGAGCTTCACGGCGCGATCGCATGGGATGACGACGGTCAGGCTCTCGGCCTGGTTCACTGGCTGTTCCACCCGGCCACCTGGTCCACAGGCACGTACTGCTACCTCGAGGACCTCTTTGTCTCCCGCGCAGCCCGCGGCAAGGGAGTGGCCAGGGCGCTCATTGAGCACGTCAACAAAGCGGCGCGAGCCACAGGCTCAGACAAGGTGTACTGGCTCACCCACGAGACCAATGTGACGGCTCAGGCGCTGTATGACCGCGTAGCGACAAAGAGCGGTTTCATCCACTACCAGCAGTCCCTGCGCTGACCCGCCCTAGGCGAATGTGACCTCTTCAGTCTTCTTGACGGCCGCGGTGCGCCCTGGGGCGGCCTGGAATTGCCAGTACAGATTGGTGTGCGAGATCACCACGTCCGGCGGCGGCGCACCCCACTCGGTCAGGTCCTCCGTGGTGTGCGCGTCGCTGACCAAAGTCACATCATAACCCCTGGTAAATGCGCCATGAATAGTGCTGCGAACGCATGCGTCGGACTGTGCACCGGTGACCACCAGCTCCCCCACTCCCCTGGCGGCGAGGATCTGCTCGAGGTCGGTCGCCTCAAACGAGTCGCCGTACAGTTTGCGCACAATGGGTTCGTCGGCAGAAACGGGGAGCTCATCAACGATTTGCCAGCCGTCGCTGCCGATTGTCATGTCGTCGTCGGAATGCTGCACCCACACCACAGGAACGCCTGCCTGCCTGGCATCCGCGATGAGCGTGTTGATGTTCGCGAGAACCGCGTCGCGATCGTGAGCACCGCCAATGACGTTCTTCTGAGCGTCGATGACGAGCAGCGCCTTGTGTGGCCTGTCCTTGAGCGTTGTCATAGCGCCAGGGTAAGCACAAGCACTGACATGAGGTGGAAGACGAGCGGCACCACGCCGTGCCGCCCGCGCCTCTTACGCGAAGGCATCCTCCTGGAGCCTCAGGCACACATTCTGTGCCCAGTCGCGAATCTCCTCGAAGTCGCGGAAGTCGCCAATCGGCGGATTGATGAGCTTCACCAGCGCCTTCTCCCCCACGTTGAGCTTCTCCACCAGCAGCCGGCCGCCAAACCGCTTGTGCTCGATGGCTCCCGCAAGCTCCGCGAGCTCCTCCGCCTCGTCGAGCGGCTGGTCGGGCTCCGTCACCTGGGTCATGCCAACGGAGAACAGCCACGTATCGCGTGCACGGAGGGTTGCCGCATTGTCGCGCACAAGCGCCGACGCATCCTTGCGCCACAGCCCGCCATACACCGCGGAACCCACAATCACAGCGTCGTAATAGCGCACGGACGCCACATCGCACGCGTCGGCGAAATCAGTCTCAAAGCCGTACTCGCGCAGCACTTCCGCGACCGCCTCGCCCACCTCGCGAGTAGCTCCGTACTTGGAACCTGTAGCAACCAAGACCTTCATGGTTTCCTCCTCCGTTGCCACCATCATCTGCCCGACGCTGGCGCCAGTCGGGGGACGATGGTCCCTAGGAGGGGGTTACGAGATCTCGAGGACCAGGTCGCCGCCTGCAAGGGTCTCGACGTTGTTCACCACGACACGCGTGACGGTGCCATCGATAGGCGTGGTGATCGAGGACTCCATCTTCATCGCCTCAATGGTCGCGACGGCCTGGCCGGCGGTGACCTTGTCGCCAACGGCCACGACCGGGCTCACCGCGCCCGAGAACGGCGCCGCAATCGAGCCGGGCCGGTTGGGATCGGCCTTCTCGCGTGACACCGCCTCAACCTTTGCTGATTCGTCGCGGACCTGCACGGGGCGGATGGAGCCGTTGTAGGAGAACATCGCGGTGCGCTCGCCGTGGTCATCAGGTTCACCGAGCGCCTCGAGCGTCGCGATCATGTTCACGCCGGGGCTGAACTCGACGTTGACCTCTTCCCCACTGCCGACGGTGAGGCCGTACAGGTAGTGGAAGGTGTCGATGACCGAGATGTCGCCGTACTTCTCGACTGCCACGTCGAAGTCCTTGGCAGGGCCAGGGAACAGCAGGTGGTTGAGCCGACGCTGCCGCTCCGGTCCGGACTTGGCGAGCACCTCGCGGTCGGAGTCGGTGAGCTGCGCCACCTTGCGCTCGAAGTTGCGTCCGGCGAGCGCCCTAGAGCGGAACGGCTCGGGCCAGCCGCCAGGCGGATCGCCGAGCTCGCCCTGGAGGAAGCCGATCACAGAGTCAGGAATGTCGTACTTACCAGGGTTTTCGGCAAAGTCGGCAGGGTCGGCACCGATGCCGACGAGGTGCAGTGCGAGGTCGCCGACAACCTTGGACGAGGGCGTCACCTTCACAAGGCGGCCGAGGATGCGGTCCGCAGCGGCGTACATGTCCTCGATCTGCTCGAACTTCTCGGCAAGGCCAAGGGAGATCGCCTGCTGGCGCAGGTTGGACAACTGGCCGCCAGGAATCTCGTGGTGGTAGACGCGACCCGTCGGGCCCGGGAGGCCGGACTCGAAGGGGGCGTAGAGGCGGCGCACGGCCTCCCAGTACGGCTCGAGTGATTGTGCGGCGTCAAGGGAGATTCCGGTGTCGCGAGTGGTGTGCTCGAGGGCGGCGATAAGTGCGCTCATGGGCGGCTGCGAGGTGGTGCCCGCCATGGCGGCGGATGCCACGTCCACAGCGTCGACTCCGGCCTCTGCGGCCGCAAGGAGCGTGCCAATCTGGCCGCCAGCAGTGTCGTGCGTGTGCAGGTGCACGGGCAGGTCGAAGCGCTCCCGCAGGGCAGATACCAGGGTGTATGCGGCGGCGGGACGGAGCAGGCCCGCCATGTCCTTGATCGCGAGGATGTGAGCGCCGGCGTCAACGAGCTGATCCGCGAGGTTGAGGTAGTAGTCGAGCGTGTAGAGCGTCTCGTCGGGCGAGACCATGTTGCCCGTGTAGCACAGCGTCGCCTCAGCCACCGACTGGCCGGTGCGGCGCACGGCCTCGATGGCAGGACGCATCTGCTCCACATCATTGAGCGCGTCGAAGATGCGGAAGATGTCGATTCCGGTCTCCGTCGCCTCCTCGACGAACGCGACAGCGACCTCGTCGGGGTAGGGCGTGTAGCCCACCGTGTTGCGGCCGCGCAGCAGCATTTGCAGGGCGATGTTCGGCATTGCCTCGCGCAGGTTCGCGAGTCGCAGCCACGGGTCCTCGCCAAGGAAGCGCAACGCGACGTCGTAGGTGGCGCCGCCCCAGCACTCGACGGAGAACAGTTCGGGCGTCATGCGCGACACGTGACCTGCGGCCTTGAGCAGGTCGAACGTGCGCACGCGAGTCGCGAGCAGCGATTGGTGCGCGTCACGCATGGTGGTCTCGGTGATGGCGAGCGACTGGCGCTCACGCAGAGCGCGCGCGAAGCCCTCGGGCCCCAGCTCGAGCAGCTGCTGTCGCGTTCCAGCGGGGGCGGGTGCGCTCAGGTCAATTTCAGGAAGCT
>Ga0065721_10050193_pt1 | contig 22283 bp, 23 predicted proteins | sample Mesricmetagenome_FD_59108 | JGI IMG/M metagenome (GOLD analysis project Ga0065721, IMG submission 59108) | Mesophilic microbial community from rice straw/compost enrichment Sample: eDNA_1 v2 (version 2) | ecosystem: Engineered > Solid waste > Grass > Composting > Bioreactor | place: USA: Davis...
CGCTTAAAAACTCACGCGCAGTTTTTAATGTAAATACATTCTCACCGAAGATGCCGGTAATTTTGGTTGAACCTTCTACACTCAGGCCGTTGGAATGAGTAGTGAGGTCGTTAATTGCTTTAATTCTTAAGGATTCCATCACTAATATTTTTGCTTTTTGCAAATAAACGACAATTACAGGTTCAAAAAAATTTTTTGAAGTTTGGCCTCGTTTTTTTTGAAAAAATCCCGAAAAATGGAGTGCGAAACGTGGATATGGCCTATAAAAAGCTGGAAAAATGCGAAATTTTTAAATATGTATTTTTTTAATAATCTACCGGGCGGGCGTCCACCTCGTACACAGCACCGGCAGCACCAGCAGCAGCAGTTCGCCCAGCGCCTTATACCGCACAATGGCCCCGGGGAAGGGCACGGTATACCCTATAAACAGGTACAGCGAAATCCCAAAAAACAAACAGCACCAGGCCAGGGGCAGGGCGGGCAGATCTTTCCAGGTTTTGTCTTTTCTTACAAAAGGCGCCAGCATCAGCAGCCAGAAACAAAGCACCTGCAGGGCGGTCATGATCTGCAGCGGACCTTTGGCTTCCCATACATATGGCCGTAAGAAGGTATTGGCAGCGGCCTGGGGCAGTACCCGCGTAAAACCGGCTACGGTTGGCTGCAGGGTATCCAGGTGAAAACGGGTGCCCTGCAGTTGCATAAACTCCTGCTGCCTTTCGGCTATCATACGGGGCGCATTCAAACCCGGCGATATCCAGGCGCTGGCAAAAAACAACAGGGCGCCCAGTGCATACACCCCAACAAATACAGGCAGCGGTTTTCGGTGATACCTGGCCGATATCAACCAGGCCAGCAGGGCCGGCGCCAGCAATAACACCAGTACATTCCGGAATATCAAAATCCCCAAAACTGCCAGCACACAAAGAAAAAGCTGGCTGCCTTTTCGCTGCTGCAGCCATTTATTGAATTGCCATAATAACAAACCGAAAAAGAATAACAGCAACCCATCGGCCCTGATACCGCTTAGCCAGAATAATACGGGGGGAAAGAAAAAGATGATGAGCAATAACGGAAGCCTTTTGCCCGGGAAGGTTTTTACCAGCAGGCTGAACAACCAGTAATGCCCCCAAAACACGATGAAGTTGAAAAAAACGGTATTGATATAATAATTACCGCCGCTGAAAATATTGAATAGGGCAAGCGTTCTTACAAAAATATGTTTCTCCAGCGCCATGATCCAGGCGCTCAGCCCCGGCCAAAAACGCCGGCCTACCCATTCATAGGTTTCGATAAAGGAAAAATCTTTATAAAAACGCGAAGGATCGTTCCTGAATTTGGCGGGCTCATCCAGCGCCAGCTTATGCCAGTACCAGGTATCGTCGCCGTTATAATAATGCAGGAATACATAGCCGTACAAACAAGCCAGCCCCACCTTTAATAAAAAAGCCAGGCCAATCTCCCGCACGCTCATCGTTACTTCCCGTTTACGCACCATACGATGCAGCAGAAAAATAAACAGCAGGCAATAAAAAAGCAGGCCAATCATGCTCATAAAGATCAAATCTATAAATTTGGAGCTAATATTTGCTGATGGCAGACGTAGTTTATCCGCATAAACTCATAGCTTTTGTATCGAACAGTGCATGGTCTGTATACAATTTTAGGTTAGATGTGATCCGTTTCCTGATAGATCATGGCTTCCATGTATTGGTGATGGCGCCCGACGATGCCTACTCATCCTGCCTGCAGCAAAACGGCTGCCGCTTTATTCCCATCGAGTTCAATAATAAAACGGAAAGCCCTTTCCGCGACCTGCAGTTTTACCGCCAGTTAAAGGCCTTGTACAGTAAACACAAACCCGATTTTATTTTTCACTACGTGGCCAAACCCAATATCTATGGGTCGCTGGCGGCGGCGGCCACCGGCATTCCTTCGGCAGCGGTGATCACGGGGCTGGGTTATCCCTTTGCCAAAAGAAACCTGCTGTACCGCATCGTAAAACAATTGTATAAGGTAGCGCTTCGCAAAAGCCGGGAGGTGTGGTTCCTGAACAATGAAGATGCCCGGGTATTCATCGACGAAAAGATCGTGAACATAGAAAAGGTAAAAGTGCTGCCGGGCGAAGGGGTGAATACCGATTTTTTCACGGCCCATCATGGCAGCCGCAAAAAAGACAATGCGCCCTTTACCTTCCTTATGAGCACCCGGCTGCTGAAAAGCAAGGGCATCAGTTTATATGCCGATGCGGCCCGTATTCTTAAAAAGAAACATTACAACGTTCGCTTCGAACTGATCGGCTTTTTTGAACAATCGCACCCCGATTCCATTACGCAGGACGACCTCGACCGCTGGGATCGCGAAGGCCTGATCCATTATGGCGGTTTTGCCAAAGATGTACGGCCCTTTTTGCAAAATGCCGATTGTTTTGTGTTCCCCTCTTTTTACAACGAAGGCGTGCCCCGCTGTTTGATGGAAGCGGCCAGTATGGAGCTGCCCATTGTAACCAGTAACAACAGGGGTTGTAAAGAAGTAGTGAAAGATGCGGTCACCGGTTTTTTATGCCTTGTGCACGATCCGTTTGACCTGGCCGATAAAATGGAAAAACTGATCAACATGCCGGCCGAAGAAAGACAAAGGATGGGAAAGAATGGACGGGCGCTGGTGGTGAGCAAGTTCAATATCAAAAAGGTGATCGATGAATATATCAATACACTGCATGCGTCGGAGGTGATCGCCGTGGCGGCTATGCCCCGGTAAATTCGGGGAACTTCAGTTTCAGGAATTCCAGCACCCCCGATCCGCGTATCTGTTTGTCCCAGGTCCACTGGCTGAGGTCTGGCTTACGGTAAGGAAAATTATTCACGTTCTCCCAGGTAAAATTCGAGAGGTCGGGTTCCAGGAAAAAATAATCCCCGCCATACTGCTGTTTAAAGCCATCCATCCAGGCATAACGCGTGGTGACCACCGCCAGCCCCAGCGCGGCATATTCCAGCAATTTGGTAGAGGTTTGCCGGTTGAACGGTTCCATATCGATCATATAATTAATACCAAACCGCGCCTTTTGAATATAATCCTCCATGCCGGCATAGGGCAGGGGACCCATAAACACAATATTCCGGTAATGTTGATAGGCGGTCTGCAGGTGGTGGTAATTGTTACTGACCACCAGCAGGCTACGGCCTTTTAAGGCGCCGGTGCTAAAGCAGTTCAACAGTTTTTCGGGCTGGCGGATGGGCGAGAGGTCGCCGGTATAGATAAAATCATATTCCTTTTCGCCATCGGCCGGCCCGGTAAGCCAGTGGCCGGGGATGCCCATATCGCGAAAGCCATAGGGTATGCGGTCGTGGAAATTGAAGGCCTTACGCACATATTCATTCAAAAAAAGCCGGAAATCGGGCTGCGCGTTAAAAAAACTTTTCCACTGGTTCTTCCAAACCCGCCAGGGCGGTATGCTGGACGAACAATACTCGTGTATCTTGATGATGCCTTCCCGGGGTTTGGTGAGGTCGCTGCCCATCATCCACCATTCCACGTTTCTGTGCACCAGGCCCAGGTCGTTCCGGTTCACCACCTCACACTGCACCTCGTAGGCGCTGAAAAAGCGGCTATATGCGTCTATTTCAGGCAAAAAGGCCTTGTTGCTATGCACAAATGCGATGATCATATACCGGCAAATTGAGATAAATTTCTCAATAAGATGGCAGCTTGTTTGTACTTTTGCGCTTTTTAAGTTCCCATTCATACATAAACATGGAAGTAACAGTAAAAACAGCGCAGCAACTACGTCTTACCGAAGCGGAATTTGAGCTTATCAAACAAAAACTCGGCCGCACGCCCAATTTTACGGAGTTGTGCGCCTTCAGCGGTATGTGGAGTGAACATTGCAGTTATAAAAACTCCATCAAATGGCTGAAAACCCTGCCCCGCGAAGGGAAGAAGATGCTGGTAAAGGCCGGTGAAGAAAACGCGGGCCTGATGGACATCGGCGATGGTTTTGGCGTTGTTTTTAAGATAGAATCACATAACCACCCCTCCGCCATCGAGCCCTTCCAGGGCGCGGCCACGGGGGTGGGCGGCATACACCGCGATATTTTCACCATGGGCGCCCGGCCCATTGCCTCCCTCAACTCCCTGCGTTTTGGCAACCTGAAAGAGGCCAAAACACAGCACCTGCTGGCCGGCGTGGTACATGGCATCGGCCATTACGGCAACTGTTTTGGTGTGCCTACCGTGGGCGGCGAAATTTATTTTGAACAATGTTATCATACCAACCCGCTGGTAAATGCCATGAGCGTGGGCATCGTAAAAAACGGGGAAACCATTTCGGCCACGGCCAAAGGACTGGGCAACCCGGTGTTTTTTGTGGGCTCCGCCACGGGTAAAGACGGTATCGGCGGCGCTTCTTTTGCCTCGGCCGATATCACCGCCGAAAGCGCCGAAGAATTACCGGCGGTACAGGTGGGCGACCCTTTCCAGGAAAAGAAATTGCTGGAAGCCTGTCTCGAAGTGATCAAAACCGGCGCGGTAGTAGGTATGCAGGATATGGGCGCTGCGGGCATCATTTGCTCCACCGCCGAAATGAGCGCCAAAGGCCAGGTGGGCATGCGCATCGAACTGGATAAGGTGCCTACCCGTCAAAAAAATATGAAAGCCTGGGAACTGCTGCTGAGCGAAAGCCAGGAAAGAATGTTGATGGTGGTGGAAAAAGGCCGCGAAGCCGAAGTGCAGGCGGTGTTTGATAAATGGGACCTGCCCTGTTCTAAAATAGGCGAGGTAACGGATGACGGCATGCTGCGTTTTTATATGCATGGCGAGCTGGAAGCCGAATTGCCGGCCGATGACCTGGTGCTGGGTGGTGGCGCCCCCCAATATGAACGCGAATACAAAGAGCCGGAATATTTTTCGAAGGTAAAGGCTTTTGATCCCGCTGCTATCAAAACACCCGGCAACCTGAAGGCAGTGGCAGAACAGATCATCTCCATTCCCAATATTGCCAACAAACGTTGGGTATATGTGCAATACGATAGCATGGTAGGCGCCGGTACGGTAAGCACCAATACCCCTTCCGATGCAGCCGTGGTGATTGCCAAACCTACCAACAAGGCATTGGCACTCACTACCGATTGTAACAGCCGTTATGTATTTGCCGATCCGTATACCGGCGGTATGATAGCGGTGGCCGAAGCTGCGCGTAACATCGTGTGCAGCGGCGGTGAGCCTTTGGGTATTACCAACTGTTTGAATTTTGGTAACCCTTACGATCCGCAGGTATATTACCAGTTTGTGCAGGCGATAAAAGGCATGGGCGAGGCCTGCAGGAAATTTGATACGCCGGTAACCGGTGGTAACGTGAGCTTCTACAACCAAAACCCCGATGGTCCGGTGTATCCTACGCCTACTATCGGTATGGTAGGTTTGCTGGATAATGCCGAGGCGAAAATGACCATGGACTTTAAAGAAGCCGGTGATCTGTTGTTCCTGGTGGGCGTAAGCCGCAATGATATCAATTCATCGGAATACCTGCATAAGGTACATGGCGTGGAATACAGCCCGGCGCCGCATTTTGACATAGAAGAAGAACTGACCCTGCAGAAAAAGATACTGGAGTTGATCAGGGCAGGCGCCATTCGTTCGGCCCATGATGTGAGTGAAGGCGGTTTGTTTGTTACCTTGATAGAAAGCTGTTTCAACCGCAACCTGGGTATCGATGTGGTGGCGGGTAATATCAATATTCGCAAAGATGCGTATTGGTTTGGTGAAGCGCAAAGCAGGGTAGTGGTGAGCGTGCATGCTTCGGAGGTAGAGAAATTTAAGAAGGTGATGGGCGATCATCCTTACGAAGAGTTGGGTGAAGTGACTGCGGGTAGTATTTCTATCGATGGAGAGAACTGGGGGAATATATTGAGCTGGAAAGAAAAATACGATACGGCCATCGAGCATTTGCTGGCAAGCCATGAATCGGATCATGCCTTATCGGCTTTATAAAAAGCGAGTGGTGAGTAGCAAGTGGCAAGTAGGAACACCACTCGCCACTTGCTACTTGCCACTAGCCTTTCAAAAAAAATGAACAACAACTCAACCATAGTAGTTACAGGCGCGGCCGGTTTTATCGGCAGCTGCCTGGTGGGTTTTTTGAACAGCAAGGGGTATAACAACCTGGTGCTGGTAGACGAATTCAGCACAGCGGCTAAAACGCCCAATCTCGAAGGCAAAAAATACCTCGAAAAAGTGGAGCGCGAACAATTCTTCGACTGGCTGAACACCCAGCATCCGCCCATCGATTTTATATTTCATATAGGCGCCCGCACCGATACCACCGAGTTTGATTATTCGGTACACCAGCACCTGAATGTAGACTACTCGCAAAAGATATGGAATTATTGCGCGCAGCATAAAATACCGGTTGTATACGCTTCGTCTGCCGCCACCTATGGCGCCGGCGAGCATGGCTACAACGACGATCATGCGGTGGTGTATTCGCTGAAACCACTGAACCCCTACGGGGTATCGAAAAATGAATTCGACAAATGGGCATTGGAGCAAAGAGAGCAACCGCCTTTCTGGGCCGGTTTGAAGTTCTTTAATGTATACGGTCCCAACGAATACCATAAAGGCCGCATGGCCAGTGTGATCTGGCACTCGTTTAACCAGATCAACCAGCAGGGTTTTGTGAAACTGTTTAAATCGCATCGCCCCGATTTTAAAGACGGGCAGCAGCTGCGCGATTTTATTTATGTAAAGGATGTGCTGAAAGTATGTTACTGGCTGATGGAACAATGGGCCGGCGGCAAAGGCGAGGTATCGAACGGGTTGTACAACCTGGGCACCGGCAAGGCGCGCAGCTTTGAAGCGCTGGCCACGGCTACCTTCCACGGGCTGGATAAAGACGCGAATATCCAGTACATCGACATGCCCGAAGACATTCGCGACAAATACCAGTATTTCACCGAAGCCAATATGCAAAAGCTGGTAGATGCGGGTTATAAAGAAAAATTTTATTCTTTGGAAGAAGGGGTGGATGATTATGTGAGGAATTATTTGTCCAAAGGGAAGTATTTATAAGCAAACACAATGAACAAGAAAATCGCAATAATTGGCGGCGGCAACCTGGGAACAGCCATCGCCGAGGGCCTGCTGAATAGTGGCTTTGCCTTACCCGAGCACATATTAATTACCAAAAGAAATATAAAAACCCTGCAAGCCCTCGAAAAGCGGGGTGTACTGGTAAGCGATAACAACGAGGAAGCGGTGCAATTTGCCGACCTCGTTATTCTGGCGGTAAAACCCTACCAGGTAGATGATATTCTTTCAAAATTAAAACCGTTTTTCCGCCCCGGTCACCTGCTGATCTCCGTGGTCACCGGCATCACCATCGATCATATGCTCAAATCCACCGGCGGCAAACTGTCGATGGTAAGGGCCATGCCCAATACCGCCATTGCCATACAGGAAAGCATGACCTGCCTGGCCTCGCACGAGGTGAGCCGGGAGCAGATCAGCTATGTGGAAGACCTGTTCAACCAGTTGGGCAAGGTGGTTTGGATAGATGAAAAGCTGATGGATGCCGCCACCGTGCTGGGGGCCTGTGGTACGGCCTATGCCATGCGGTACATTCGCGCTAATATTCAGGGGGGTATCGAAATTGGCTTCGATGCCGCCACCGCCAACCTCATTGCCGCCCAAACCGTGAAAGGGGCCGCCGAACTGCTGCTGAAAAAGGGCGCACACCCTGAGCAGGAGATCGACAAGGTGACCACCCCCAAGGGATGCACCATTGCCGGCCTGAACGAGATGGAACACCAGGGTTTTAGTTCCTCTCTAATTAAAGGAATAGTAGCCAGTTACGACAAAATAGCCAAGGATTCGTAAAAAAACGGGCAGATTTACGGAATTTTACGCATAAGATTTAAAGCTTATTTCTTTTCTTTGCGCAAAATTTAATTAAAGGTTACGCGTTTTAGGTGTAATCCACTATTATATGAAAAAGGAAAAGTTAAGCTTTTGGGTGCTGGTGGTTGAGATAGCGGCAATAATTTACCTCCATTCTGCAAAAAACAGTCAAACGCCCACCGGCATGGTACAGGGTAGAAACGTGCACCCACCTGCTTACCAGTTAGGCGCCATGCCGCTTACCAAGTAAATCCACAGGTCCCCGCCAAGTTTTCCCCACCTAAAAATCGGTTTTTTCCCACGCCCATATTTAGCGTAACTTTGCATGACCTCCCGGAATTATTTTTCCAATTTTTAGCGTTCAATTTTCCGTTGGTCATTGCGAACTGATTTTAAATAATAACCATATATCATGGCTAAATTTATTTTTGTTACCGGTGGGGTAACGTCGTCATTGGGTAAAGGAATTATTGCCGCTTCGCTGGCAAAGCTGTTGCAGGCAAGAGGATTACGGGTAACAATACAGAAATTCGACCCCTATATCAACGTCGATCCGGGCACATTAAACCCCTATGAACATGGTGAATGTTATGTTACGGAAGATGGGGCCGAAACCGACCTGGACCTGGGCCACTACGAACGTTTCCTGAACCTTTTCACCTCGCAGGCCAACAACGTAACTACCGGCCGCATTTATCAAACCGTTATCAATAAAGAAAGAGAAGGCGCCTACCTGGGCAAAACCGTGCAGGTAGTTCCCCATATCACCGATGAGATCAAACGCAGGATGCTGCTGCTGGGCCAGGATAATAAATACGATATTATCATCACCGAGCTGGGCGGTACCGTGGGCGATATCGAAAGCCTGCCCTTTATAGAGGCGCTGCGCCAGCTGCAATGGGAGCTTCCCGAAGAAGACAGCGTGGTGGTGCATCTCACCCTGATTCCTTACCTGAAAGCCGCCAAGGAATTAAAAACAAAACCCACCCAGCATAGCGTAAAAATGCTGAGCCAGGAAGGGGTACACCCCGATATCATCGTGTGCCGTACCGAAAAAACCATGACGCCCGACCTGCGCCGCAAAATAGCCCTGTTCTGTAATGTAAAACAGGAAGCCGTGATAGAGGCCGCCGATGCGCCCACCATTTACGAGGTGCCGCTGGCCATGATGCGGGAAAAGCTGGACGTGATCTGTTTAAAGAAACTGAACATAACGAATGTAAAGGAACCCGACCTCACCAAATGGAAGGAGTTCCTCGACAAACTGAAATATCCCAAGAGCCAGGTTACCATCGGTTTGATTGGTAAATACATCGAGCTGCAGGATGCCTATAAGTCTATTTTGGAGGCCTTTGTACATGCCGGCGCCATGAACGAGTGCAAGGTGCAGGTGATGAACGTGCATAGCGAGTTCATTACCAGCGATAATGTGTCGGAAAAACTGGCCAACCTCGACGGTTTGCTGGTGGCCCCCGGTTTTGGCCACCGTGGTGTGGAAGGAAAGATACTGGCCGTTAAATATGCCCGTGAGAACAAACTGCCTTTCTTTGGTATTTGCCTGGGTATGCAAATGGCCGTGATCGAGTTTGCCAGGGATGTATTGGGCTTAAAAGAGGCCAACAGTACCGAAATGAATACCGAAACGCCCGATCCGGTGATCGACCTTATGGAATCGCAGAAAGAGGTGACCTCCAAGGGCGGCACCATGCGCCTGGGCGCCTATAGCTGCGAAACCCGCGAAAACAGCCTGGCGCGTAAGATATACGAAAATGCCACCATCAGCGAGCGCCACCGCCATCGCTGGGAGTTCAATAACAAGTACATGGAGCAGTTTGAAGAGGCCGGTATGGTGGCCAGTGGAAAGAACCCCGAAAACGGGCTGGTGGAAATCGTGGAATTGCCTGCACATCCATTCTTTATAGGTGTTCAATACCATCCTGAATTAAAAAGTACGGTAGAAAACCCACATCCGCTGTTCGTCCATTTCATCAAAGCGGCAAAAGACTATGCCGAACAGAAAAACGCCGCCAAAAACCCATTGCTGCAAAGTGAAATGATATGATTAGCTTTGCACCCTTCTAAATAAGTTGAATAATGAACATGGACCGCAATACGGTGATTGGCTTTGTGTTGTTAGCGTTATTACTGTTTGGGTATCTTTTTACTGCCACCAAAAACAGCCGTGAGCTGGAAGCACAGCAAAAGCAGCGTACAGACTCTATTGCGCGTATACAACGCGTGAACGATTCCATTGCTGCATTAAAAGATACCGCCAGCAAGGCGCTCCCCGACAGTGGCCAATTGGCTACCCGCGGCACAGAAGAGCTGACCGTAGTAGAAAATGAAGTAGTAAAGATCACCTTTACCAGCCGTGGCGGGCAACCGAAACGGGTGGAGCTCAAAAACTATAAATCGCTCAACAGCGACGAACCCGTGGTGTTGGGCGGATCGGATTTCGACAAGATCTCCTATACTGTCAATACCGGTAACAACCAAACGGCGCAAATAGCCGACCTGTATTTTGGCGCGGCCAATGTACAGCGTAATGCCGATAACAGCCAAACGGTGACCTACCAGTTGCCGGTGCCCAACCAGGGCAATGTGATCCACCAGTTTACCATCAAACCCAACGATTACCTGGTAGACTGGTCGGTAAATTTCAACGGCTCGGATAAACTGCTTACACAGGGGGCCCTGAACTTTGTGTGGCAGGCGCGCAGCATGCAGCACGAGAGCGATGTGAAATACGAGCGCTCGCAAAGCACGGTATGTTTTTACGAAGACAACGATTTCGACTATATCATGTCGAAAACCCAGCGCACCTTCGAAAAACCGGTTGATTGGGTAAGCGTAACCCAGCAGTTCTTTAATACCACGCTGGTGGCCAAAAATAAGTTCAGCAATGGAGAAGTAAAATGGGTGAAAGACCTGGAAGATACCACCAGCAAGCTGGCTGATGTAACTACCAGCCTGCAGGCGCGTGTACCACTGGGCGCTTCGGCCAGCTTTCCCATGCAAATATATTTTGGTCCCAGCGAATACCATATCCTGAAAAAACAGCCCGTGGCCGAGATGGACAAGATCGTGAACCTGGGCCGCGATATGTATGCTTTTGTACGCCCCATCAACAAGTATATTGTGATGCCGGTGTTCGACTTTTTCAAGAGTTTTATCAGCAGCATGGGTTTTGCCATTGCGCTGTTGACCATATTTATCCGCCTGCTTACTTCACCGCTGGTATATACCAGTTACCTGAGCGGCGCCAAGATGAAGGCATTACGTCCCGAAATAGAAAAGCTGAAAGAAAAATATAACAACGACCAGCAGCAGATAGGGATGGAGCAAATGAAGTTGTTCCGCGAAGCCGGCGTAAATCCGTTGGGCGGTTGTATACCCGCGTTGCTGCAGATACCGATCTTCTTTGCGTTGTACAGTTTCTTTAACTCGAATATCGATTTGCGCGGGGTAGACTTTTTATGGGCCGATAACCTGGCTTCGTACGATGCCATCGTGCGTTTCCCCTTCAGCATTTGGGGTATCGGCAACCACCTCAGCCTGTTTACCGTGACGGCGGTGCTCACCAGCTTTTTGATATCGCTGTACAATATGAACATGACACCCGACCAGGGTAACCCGGCATTAAAATATATGCCGTATATCTTCCCCTTCATCCTGTTCTTTGTATTTAACAGTTTGCCGGCGGCCCTTACCTGGTATTATACCGTGTCGAACGTGATCACGCTGATACTGCAGTTCATCATCCAGAACTATATCATCGATCACGACAAGATATTGGCAAAAATTGATGAGAACCGTAAAAAGCCCAAGGGTAAATCGAAGTGGCAGGAGCGGCTGGAGCAAATGCAGGAGGCGCAGAAGCAGGCCCAGGCGACGCGACAAAAAAGCCAAAGAAAAAATTAACAAAAAGGCGGACTTCTGGTCCGCCTTTTTATATGAATATTAGGCAACGTTTCGTTATTTTAATCCATCTTTAATAGCAACAACCCTATATATGACTAAGCAAATTGTTGTTTTGATGATTGGCCTCGCAGGATTGGTTACGGGTGCATTTGGCCAGCGTAAAGTATCGGAATTAACCCTGGTATACGATGCCAGCATATCCAGCGGCAGCAAAGAGCCCAAAATGGCCGATGCCCTCGACGGCCACAGCAAAACCATCTACATTAAAGGAAATATGAGCCGCGCCGAACTGGTGAGCGCGCTGTTCTCCTCATCTACCATACACGACTCCAAATCAGGCTCCTCGGTAGTATTGAAGGAAGTGAGCGGCCAGAAACTGCTGATCAGGATGACGCCCGAAAACTGGGCTGAAAACAATAAACGCTACGATGGCATCACTTTCACCAATACCAGCGAAACAAAGGCCATAGCCGGCTACAATTGTATTAAGGCCGTAGCCAAACTGCCCGATGGCACTACGTTTACCGTGTATTACACACCCGATATAGTTCCGGAAAACAAGGAGTATGATTACCAGTTCAAGAATTTAAATGGGCTGCCGTTGGAATATGAACTGGTGCAGGGGAAGCTTACAATCAGGTATACCGTCTCGAAAATTAATATGAACCCGGTTCCTGCCAATAAATTCGACATACCGAAGACGGGCTACCGCGAAATGACCTATGAGGAAAGTAAAAAAATGACCGCTGTAAGTAATTAGTCATTAATTATTTGTGCAACCTGATCTTTACATCCAGCGCATTCAGGTTGGTTCGCGAATCGGTATTACCCGAGTTGATCACCACCCTTGATTTATGGGGCAGTATGAACACCTTGTTACCCTGCTGATAGGTAACTACGCTGTTTAAAGTAAGTGTATTGCGGTTGCGTGCGCTGCTGAAAAGATGGCTGCCTGTGTAGGATGGACCGGCTTTCAGCGTAAATCCGTTTGTAGTCCGGATGGGAGTGAAATCGGAATTGCGAAGCGAACTTGCTTTCTTCTTGTCACCACCTCCGCTACTGGCAACTGCCAGAGCAACTGCCCCGATCATCGCACAACTGATGATGGTCTTTTTAAGCATGTGGTTAAGTTTTAGCGTAAAGTTTGCTTGCATAGGCGATACAAAAATATAAAAAAAGATTTGTAATTCTTTAACCGTTTATCGAAAAGATTATAACTGTATTAACGATTGAGATACCTAAATGTTACGGATTTCATAAGAAAACGGTTGGTTTTTTTGTACACACCGGGGGCGGCGCCCTAAGGTGCTGTAAACCAGATACCTTTTTCGATTGTTTATTAACAGGTGTTAGTAAACAAAACTTGGAGTCCATTGCCTAAAATGCTATTTTACATTAACCTACATTGTAATTCATGAGAGAAAATCCGTTTCGTCAGGACAATGAAGAAATCCGGGAGTTAGTGAAGCAATTCCAGAATCTTAAGGCCGGTAGGAGCAATTCTTTCCTGGATGAGGAGGCTTTTGAGAAGATCATCGACTATTTTGACGACGTGGAAGACCTGCCGCAGGCCCTGGAGGCCGCGGAAATGGGTATCGAGCAATTTCCTTATTCCTCTGTTTTACTTATCAAAAAGGCCGACCTGCTGATTGCCACCCGGCATTACCACGAGGCCCTGGAAATTCTGGACCATGCCGAACTGCTCGACAGCAACGATATCAACCTGTACATATTAAAAACCGATGTATACCTGGCGCTCGACCAGCAGGAAAAAGCGGTGCAGTTGTTGGAAAACGCCCTGGCGCTGTTTGAAGGGCAGGAGCGTATAGAACTGCTGTTTGAACTGGCCGATGTATACGACGATTACGAGGAATTTGACAAGATATTCGATTGCCTGAAACTGATACTGGAGCAGGAGCCCAATAACGAAGAGGCCCTGTACAAGATCTGTTTCTGGACCGATTTTACCGGCCGCAACGAAGAAAGCATCCGTCTGCACATGCAGATCATCGAAGACTATCCTTACAGCGAGCTGGCCTGGTTTAACCTGGCGGCGGCCTACCAGGGTTTAAAACTCTATGAAAAGGCCATCGATGCCTATAAATATGCCGTGGCCATCGACGAAAAGTTCGATTATGCCTACCGCAATATGGGCGATGCCTACATCAGGTTACGTAAGTATAAAGATGCCATAGAAGTGCTGGAAAAGGTGCTGGAATTGTCGAGACCCGAAGATGTGATCTATGAGGCCATCGGGCATTGTTACGACCGGCTGCGCAACTATGCACAGGCCCGTTTTTATTATCGCAAGGCATCGCACCTGAACCAGGGCGATAGCAAACTATACTATAAGATCGCCTGCACGTATATTCACGAAGACCAGTGGAACATGGCCATCAAACAGCTTGAAACGGCCATGCAGATACACCGGTTGCAACCCGAGTACAACCTGGCGATGGGTGAATGTAAAATGCAGATGGGCGAATACAAGGAAGCTATACAGTATTTTTCTAATGTGGTACGCCAGCGGCCGCGTAATATATCCAGTTGGGAAGCCCTGATACGTTGTTTATACCAGGGTGAGTTTTACGAAGAAGCGCTGGAACAGGTAAAGGCCGCCATCAAGATCACCGACGGCAAACCCATATTCATCTATTATCTCAGCGCCATATATTTTGCCCTGGGTAAAACCAAGGAGGGCATTGTACAACTGGAAACGGCGCTGACCAACTCCCCCAAATTGTTAAAAAAATTAATTCAGTTGAATCCGGCGTTGTTGCGGCATCAGTTGATTGTGGATGTGATAGCGCGGAATAAGAAGAATAAGGCATAAGGCAAAAGGCATAAGGCACAAGTGTGTGGCGGTATTACCTTATGCCTTATGCCTTTTGCCTTATGCCTTTTTTTCCCCTATTTTTGCGGCGGCTTAAAAAAAGCACAAAAAAAACAAGGAATGAATTTCAACCTCACGCAAATTCCCGACAGGATAAAGAAACCACGCAACAGCGGCATTACCATGGTAATGGACAAAGGCCTGAGCATTCCCGAAGCACAGAATTTTATGAGTGTATGCCACCCGCATGTGGATATTATCAAACTTGGATTTGGAACTTCGTTTGTAACACCGAACCTGCGCGAAAAGATTGAAGTATACAAATCGTACGATATACCCGTTTACTTTGGCGGCACTTTGTTTGAAGCCTTTTTGATCCGTAACCAGTTCAACGACTATATCGGCGTATGCAAAGATTATGGCATCACGTTTATGGAAGTAAGCGATGGTTCCATCAATATACCGCATGCTGAAAAATGCGGTTATATCGAAAAGCTGGCTAAACACGGTACGGTGTTGAGTGAGGTAGGTAGTAAAGACGCAGCCCATATCATTCCTCCCTATAAATGGATAGAACTGATGCGCGCCGAGCTCACCGCCGGTTCTTCTTATGTAATTGCCGAAGCGCGTGAAGCGGGTAACGTAGGTATTTACCGTGGTACCGGTGAGGTGCGCGAAGGCCTGGTGCAGGAGATACTCACACAAATTCCCGGTGAAAAAATATTGTGGGAAGCCCCGCAGAAAGCACAGCAGTTGTACTTTATAGAACTCCTGGGTTGTAATGTGAACCTGGGCAATATTGCACCTACCGAAGTAATTCCGCTGGAAACCATGCGTATTGGTTTACGCGGCGATACCTTTAATTTGTTTTTGAATAAAGCGGCCACATCATGAAAAGGTATGGCCTCATCGGCTATCCGTTAAGCCATTCTTTTTCGCAGCGCTATTTTACCGATAAGTTTTTGAAAGAGCAGATCAGTGGATCGGTATACGAGAATTATCCCATCAGTACTATTGATGAATTTCCTTCGCTCATTCAGCAGCACCCCGATTTGTGCGGACTGAATGTGACCATTCCTTATAAAGAAAAAGTAATTCCCTTTTTAACACATCAAAGCCAGGTGGTGCGTGCCATCGGCGCCTGTAATTGTATAAAGATCCGGGAGGGTGTACTAACGGGTTATAATACCGATGTCACCGGTTTTGAATTGTCGATGCAACCGCACCTGCAGCCGCATCATACAAAGGCGCTGGTGCTGGGCACCGGTGGTGCGGCCAAGGCAGTACATTATGTGTTGCATAAACTGGGGATCGAATTCCTGGAAGTATCGAGAACGCCTTCTTCGCCCAGGCAAATTGCTTACAGCGAGGTAAACGTTCAGGACTATCTGCTGATCATCAATACCAGCCCGGTGGGTATGTATCCCAAAGTAGATGAATGCCCGCCGCTGCCTTATCATTTGCTTACACCCCGGCATTATTTGTACGACCTGGTGTATAATCCTGCCAAAACGCTGTTCCTGCAAAAAGGGGAGGAGCGGGGCGCCACGATTGAAAATGGAAAGGATATGCTGGTGATACAGGCCGAGGAAAGCTGGCGGATATGGAATGAGGAGGTCTGAGGTCGGAAGTCGGAGGTCAGAAGACGCTTGTATTTTCCGACCTCTGACTTCAGACCTCAGACTTCAATTTCCTCATCACTTCTTCCGGAATAGCAGCCACTTTCTTTTTTGCGTAATCATAACACACCATACCGGTTTTGGCAATGGCTACCAGTTTGCCGGGTTTTTCCAGTTTGTAATACAGGTCGAAAGCTATTTTTGAAAAATCACCGGCTGCTACCGAGGCGGTGACCACATCGCCATAAAACAATTCGTTTTTGAATTCGATGCCTACATCGCTCATGATGAGGCCGGGGCCGCCGAGGTTGAGCTCTTCGTAGCCAAAATGGGCCAGGTATTGCACACGGGCCTCATGTATCATGGAAAGAATGGTGTCGTTGCCGACGTGTTTGCCATAATTGAGGTCGGTGATGCGAACGGGAATGGTGGTGATGAATGGGAAATGTTCCGGGATGTCGATCCTGATTCGTGCCATGCTACCGATATTGCGCCCCTAACGGGGCGGTGAATATTTGATTTGAATGTTAGCTACCAATATGATGCCCCTAACGGGGCATTGAGGCTTCATGCAATGAAAACGCCCCGTTAGGGGCGCAATATCGGTAGAAAATGATGATTCCGTTAACGGCCGCCCCGTTAGGGGCGGTGAATATTTGATTTAAATGTTAGCTACCAATATGATGCCCCTAACGGGGCATTAAGGCTTTATGCAATGAAAACGCCCCGTCAGGGGCGCAATATCGGTAGAAAATGATGATTCCGTTAACGGCCGCCCCGTTAGGGGCGGTGAATATTTGATTTAAATGTTAGCTACCAATAGGATGCCCCTAACGGGGCATTAAGGCTTCATGCAATGAAAACGCCCCGTTAGGGGCGCAATATCGGTAGAAAATGATGATTCCATTAACGGCCGCCCCGTTAGGGGCGCAATATCGGTGCTTAATTTTCCTGCAATATCTCTTTCAGCTCCAATATATCCAACATATCAGCCGACTGATTCATCAATTTATTCCTCCACTCGCTGAACCTGATCTTCCACTGGTAATTCTCATACATCATAAAATTGAAATAATCCTGCGGATCCATTTCGGCATTCAATGTACTGATGATATCCAGGAATTTCGCCGATATACGTGTTTGCTCGCCATTGGGACTGGTAATGGTGATATACTGGTTATCGGGCGAAGTAATGAGCTTTTTATCCAGTATGATCTGTCCATTGGCATCACGGATCAGCGGGGCCTCTACCTCGGGCGATTTTTCACCGGTAAGCGGTACCGGTGATGCCTCGGGTATGATGATCATATAATTGGCATCTGGTTGAAAATCGTATTGCGACGGATAATAACTTACCTGCCGTACATTGGAACGGTTGTTATAACGGGGCGCGGGCGCCTCATTGCGTTGCGCCAGCTGTTCGCGCGGTTGTTCCTCTACCGGCGGCGCTGTAACGGGCGGCAGGTTATTGCTTTCCGGTTCTTTATTTTCTACTACAGGGGGCACCAGGTTTTGCTCCTGTTGTACCACGCGTGTATCGATTTCTGTAGCGGGCCTGTTCAGGAAATACCAGCCGGCCAGTGCTATTATACCTATTACTGCGGCCGCCGCCACCATACGAACACGGCGGTAGGGCATACGCACCACGGTTGCCGGTTGTGCAACGGGTGTTTCCCCGGGCAATGCAGCAGCAATGGCCTCCCAACTGGCAGCCGGAGGCATAAAAGCGGTATCCTGTATTTTTTGGGAAAGGGCGGTTTCTGATGCGTCGAACTCTTCGTGTAACCGATCGGCAATAGCATGCCATGCGCCCGGTGGGGGTGTAAATTCGAGGTTAAGTAGTTTTTGTTGAACGTTTGATGACATATTACCGGGTATAGGATTTTTGTGTATCGCTTAAATATTGTGCTACCTTTTTCTGTAAAACAGATTTGGCCCTCGCCAGTTGCGATTTGCTGGTGCCTTCGCTGATTCCCAGCATTTCGCCGATCTCTTTGTGCGAGTAACCTTCCACTACATACAGGTTAAACACGGTTCTGTAGCCGGGCGATAGCTCCTGAATAATGTTGATGATGTCTTTTTCTGCCAGGTTTTCCAGCGCCGATACATCGGTATCTTCGATGGTGCTTTCTTCCTTCTCACTCACCATGCTCAGTTTGGCAGATTTTTTCCGGAAGTGCTCGATGGATGTATTAACGAACACCCGCCTGATCCAACCTTCAAAAGACCCTTCGGCCCTGAACCGGTGCAGGTTGCGGTAGATCTTGATAAATCCCTCCTGCAACAGGTCCTGCGCATCTTCAGCATTATTGGAATACCGGAGACAAACAGCGTACATTTTAGGGGCAAACCGGCGATACAGTTCTTCCTGCATGCGTCTGTCTCCTTTGATGCACCCTTCAATTAAGTCGGCTTCAGAAATAGTATAGTTGCTTTTTTCGTCCAAAAAAATTTGTTACATCTTTTATAATGGGTGACTTTTCACTGATTTTGCAAAAATAAAACCAATTTACCGGCCGCTTTCGAACGATGGCTGATGGCTTTTTTTTCTTCCAGGCTCATTTCGGCAAAGGTACGATTATGGCCATCGGGTATAAACACCGGGTCGTAACCAAATCCCGCGGCGCCCCGGCGCTCATGCGTGATCACCCCTTCGCAGATACCTTCAAAAAACCATTCCTGCCCCTTCCATATCAACGATATCACGGTACGAAATCGTGCTTTGCGGTGGGTGGTATTGCCCAGTTTGCCGAGTAATTTATCGATATTTTTATCAAATGCCTTGTCTTCCCCGGCATACCGCGCACTGTGTACGCCCGGTTCGCCATGGAGGGCCTCTACTTCCAGCCCGGTATCTTCACTAAAACAGCTTTCGCCGGTAAGCCGGTGTATGGTACGGCTTTTTTCGGTGGCATTGGCCTCCAGCGTATCGTGCGGTTCGGGTATATCGATGTCGATGCCGGCCTGTTTCAGGGTTACCAGTTCCACTTTATCGCCAATGGCGGCCTGCATTTCGTCTACTTTATGTTGATTATTCGTCGCGAAGATCAGCTTCATACAAACATTCTTTTTAAACAATCCCATAACTTTCTTTTAGCCAGCTTCGCTTCGGCGCTTTCCTGGTTCAATAGTTCCAATCCGGGCGCGTGCAAATAGGTAGTGCCCGCATAAGGCTGCTCCTTATACGAGGGGAAATTGATGGGCAGGTGAATTTCGGTGGGTTCCACCCCAAACAGCAATACATGGTTGGGGTACAACTGCAGTTTCAGCGTTTCGATATTCACCGGGCTGGTGGCATGGTTTACGATGGCCACATCGGCCAGGTTGAGTTTACAGGCCCCCAGCATTTTGGTGAGAAATTGCAGTTCGCCTTCGGGCAGGAATACCTCGTTGGCGAAATGAACGATGACGGTGATGTTTTTGGCGTTGTTCCCCAGGGATTTATACTGGGTGGTTGCAGTGGGTTGGGCCGTTTGAACCGGTTTGGGCGCTGGTTTTACCGCTTCTTCCTGTTGTACCGGTGTTGCTGCCACCACGCTGTCATCCACCACCAGGCTTTGCCGGTACAGGGTGGCTATGACGTTTTCGGGTAATTTGATGTTTGTTAAACTCATGTATTCGACTAACGGTTGTTAGTAATTTATTTGACGGCCAAAAACTTTCTTTGTTTATTTGCGCTTCAAAAATACAGATTATGATAGAAGCTCATGCTATCCCGGTAACAAAAGCCGAAAGGTCGAGGCTGCCCGATATTTCCCTGGAAAACATTCCGTTCGGCAAATATTTCACGGATCATATGCTGGAAGCGGATTTCGTGAACGGCGAATGGAAGAATGTAGAGATCAAACCCTACCAGCCCCTGGTCATCAATCCCTCGCTGGCCGCCATTCATTATGGCCAGTCTATTTTCGAAGGCATCAAGGCTTATAAAAACCAGGCCGGTGAAGCCTTTATATTCAGGCCCTACGACAATTTCAAACGATTCAATATATCGGCCGAACGCATGCAAATGCCGGCCGTACCGGAAGATATCTTTATTGAAGGCATGCGCCAGCTGGTAGAGCTGGACAAGAACTGGATACCGGCCCGGAAAGACCATTCCCTGTACATCCGCCCATTTATGTTTGCCACCGATGAAATGATCGGCGTGCGGCCTGCGGAGACGTATAAGTTTATGATCATATTAAGTCCTACCGGGCCTTATTACGCCGCCCCCATGAAAATTTATGTAGAAGAAAAATATACCCGCGCTGCGCCGGGCGGTATCGGTTATGCCAAGGCCGCGGGCAATTACGGCGCCAGCATGTTTGTAACCGCCGAGGCCAAAAAACAGGGTTACGACCAGGTATTATGGACCGATGTGCATGAACATAAGTATGTGCAGGAGATAGGCACCATGAACGTATTTTTTATCATCGGCGATACCGCCGTAACACCCGACCTGAGCTCGCAAACCATACTGGCCGGCGTTACCCGCGCCAGCGTGATGACTATTTTAAACGATATGGGGCTGCGGGTAGAGGAAAAACCCGTACCCATCGATATGCTGATAGCCGCCTATCAAAAAGGGCAGCTGCGCGAGGTTTTCGGTACCGGTACCGCCGCTACGGTTTCGCTGATCCGTGCGTTGAAATACAAGGATACCGTGATGCAGTTTGATACGGAGCAATGGACGGTGACGCCGGCAATCAAGGAGCGTTTGGATGCCATCCGGGAGGGTAGGGTGGAAGATATACACGGCTGGATGTTCAAAGTGTGATAAACAAACGCTGATATTCAGATAATTCGGTGGAGGAGTGGCCTGTTGTGGCGCTCCTCTTAATAATTTCGAGGAAAGTTTTTTGATTATAGAATTAATCCACTTAACTTTGCCGTCCCAAAAACAAAAGGTTTAGAATGCCTACAATTCAACAATTGGTAAGAAAAGGAAGAGAGATTATCAAGGCTAAGAGTAAGTCAAGGGCGTTGGACTCCTGTCCTTTCCGTCGTGGTGTATGCACCCGTGTATATACTACTACGCCTAAAAAGCCCAATTCAGCTTTGCGTAAAGTGGCTAAAGTACGTTTGACCAATAAAGTAGAGGTGATTGCCTATATCCCTGGTGAAGGTCACAACCTGCAGGAGCACTCTATCGTACTGGTTCGCGGCGGTCGTGTTAAGGACTTACCCGGTGTACGTTATCATATCGTACGTGGCAGCCTGGATACAGCCGGTGTAAAAGACCGTAAACAAAGCCGTTCGAAATACGGTACCAAACGCGAAAAAGCTAAAAAATAATAACTCTCGTTAATTCTGACAATAAATGAGGAAGACAAAAGCCAAAAAGATTCCGCCAGCACCTGATGCCAGGTACAATGATCAACTGGTTACCAGGTTTATCAATAACCTGATGTGGGAAGGTAAAAAGAATACTGCTTTCAATATATTCTATACTGCATTGGACCGCGTTTCCAAAACCACCGGCGAAAACGGCTATGAAGTATGGAAAAAAGCATTGAGCAATGTAACGCCTGCCGTTGAAGTACGCAGCCGCAGAATTGGTGGCGCTACATTCCAGATTCCTTCCGAGGTGCGTCCCGACCGTAAAATTTCGCTGAGCATGAAGTGGTTGATCCGCTACAGCCGCGAAAGAAACGGCCGCAGCATGGCAGAGAAACTGGCGAATGAAATTATTGCTGCCAGCAAGGGTGAAGGTGGTGCTTTCAAGAAGAAAGAAGATACCCACCGTATGGCGGAGGCCAATAAGGCTTTTGCTCACTTCAGGGTATAAAGATGTTTTGCTATTTTTCTATCTCTTAATAAGGCCCCGGCAATTGCCGGGGTTTTTTGTTAGGGGCGGGGGTGTTAAATTCGGCTAACAGATTCCCAATTCCCATTTCCGAATTTTCCTAATTTTTCTCTACCTTTGCGCACTCATTTTCAGGACTGATTCCTGGATAATAAAAAAAGCAAATAAACCAAGTCATGGCAGACTTAAGATTACAAAGAAACTTTGGTATTGCGGCACACATCGATGCCGG
>Ga0065721_10005042_pt1 | contig 22278 bp, 20 predicted proteins | sample Mesricmetagenome_FD_59108 | JGI IMG/M metagenome (GOLD analysis project Ga0065721, IMG submission 59108) | Mesophilic microbial community from rice straw/compost enrichment Sample: eDNA_1 v2 (version 2) | ecosystem: Engineered > Solid waste > Grass > Composting > Bioreactor | place: USA: Davis...
TGTCGATCCAGTTCATCACCAAAGGCTTTGCCGGTAAACCCCCGGGCAGCAATGGCTTTTAAATCGATAGCCTGGCATGCGCGTAAGGCCGCGCGCAGATAATCCGCCTGAGGATAATCTTTATCGGCCTGCGCTTCACTGCGTGCGATGGCCTCGCTGCACAGCAGAAAATTCTCAAAGCGCTGCGGGCGGCGAAAGGCATCTGTGCGCTGCAAGAGTGTCAGCACTTCGTGCGGCTCCAGCGCGCTCGCGCGATGACAATAGTGATGAAGTTCTGCCACGATCAGTGCCAGTTCCCGGTAATCCTTCGGAGCGGCGATGCGTTCACAGAGTTGTTGTATGGCCGTGTTGTGGCGCGCGGCCGTTGTGGCACTGTTCGATGAAGAGCCTTCATCTGTCGGGTGGTGTTCATTCAGTGGATGNAGAAGNGTTGCAAAGCGAACCATGGTGTCGGAGCTGAGCTGNCTCGCTTCCNTCAGGCTGTCCAGTGCGCGGTCACCCACTGTNCTGGTTTCGGNAGCTATACCGAACAGGTGATCCAGCTCAGGCAGGACTCTGGTCAGTGCGTTGCAGTCACGCAACACGGACACAAAAACGGCCGGGGATCTTTCGCCAAGCGCGCGCTGCATTTCTTTCCAGACCCGCTCAGCCACCAGATGATCTGCTTCGCCGCTGGNGACCATGCTGCGCATTAACGNAAGCGTCTCCTCCGCGATGCGAAAACNCAGATNNTGGTAGCGCGCAGCGAAACGGGCGATGCGCAGGATGCGCACCGGGTCTTCAGCAAAGGCGGGAGAAACGTGCCGCAGCAGCTTCTGCTCCAGATCCCGACGGCCCTGGTAAGGATCAATGATGTTGCCTTGTTCGTCTTCGGCAATGGCGTTGATGGTGAGGTCCCTGCGTCGCAGGTCTTCTTCCAGCGTAATGTCCTGCGCGCAATAAAAGGTGAAGCCAGCGTAACCGTGACCGGTCTTGCGTTCGGTGCGCGCCAGCGCATACTCCTCACGGGTATCAGGATGCAGGAAGACCGGAAAGTCTTTGCCCACCGGAATAAAGCCCTGGGCTTCCATGATTTCCGGAGTCGCACCAATGACGACCCAGTCGCGCTCTGTCCAGGGGTAGCCAAGCAGTTTGTCGCGGACAGCGCCGCCCACTAAAAATGTCTTCATAACATGCAGCTGGTTAAAAACGGAAGGCGGGATGCCTTTAACAGATGGCGACCACTCTACTGCATGTGCNGTGGAAATCCTAGTCAGTCTGGTCGCCGCGGAAGGTTACACATTGCTGCAAAAAAAAATTCAAAAACCTGTGTAATCGCTGTTGTGNTCCAGACAGCTTTCCATTAAAGTCAGAACACTTTCACTCATCAAGAAAATTGCATCATGTTTATCCTTAAATCCGCACTGCGAGCACCGATTCCACACGCTATCCATTGGGTGGCGCGTGCGTTGTGCTTTGCGGGATTTGGAGATTAGCTGGTTAAAATTTTCTACCAAGGCCGCAGCGAGCTCTCCCTGCGGCCTTTTTTATTTCTATTTAAAAAATCCCCGGGGCCAGACGCCAGCTCGCTGCATCAATGACAAGGAGCTTTATCATGGCAGTTTTTCTGGCGTACGTTTTTGTTGTGCTCATCTGGGCAACGACACCACTCGCAATTCAATGGAGCAATGACAGCATCAGTTTTGTCGCGGCGGGTCTCGGACGAACTGTCATCGCCTTGTTGTTGGCGTTGCCAATCTGGTTTGCATTGCGGCGGCAGCTGTTTCCTCCGGGAGCCTGGAAGGTTTACCTTGCCGGTTCCATCGGCCTCTTTCCAAATATGCCGGTGGTATATTGGTCCGCGCAATTTATTCCATCGGGCCTGGTGGCAGTGATCTTTGCAACATCACCATTTATCACTGGCGTTTTATCGTTATTTATTCTGCGTGAAAATCCGTTCACTTTGCGGCGGGTTGTCGCGCTGGTCATTGCGCTTACAGGATTGCTGGTTATTTTTTATGGCCAGCTGCTGATTGATCATCGCGGCCTTTACGGTATCGGCGGTATTTTGCTGTCCTGCCTGATATTCAGCTTCAGCAGTGTCTGGATGAAACGCTTGAATGGAAACACCGAAGCCTTTGCGCAGATGACGGGTTCGTTATTGTTTGCCTTGCCCGGTCTGGTATTAACCTGGTGGTGGCTGGATGGGCAGCTTCCTGAAAATGTTTCGGACAAAACCGCGAGCGGTGTGATTTATCTCGCCGTCTGTGGTTCGCTGCTGGGCTACACCCTGTTTTTCTTTATCCTCAAACGCTTATCCGCCAGCGTGGTATCGCTGGTTACGTTGATGACACCGCTGCTGGCATTGATGCTGGGCGTCTGGGTGGCGGATGAGTATTTCACTGCGCAGCTTCTGGTAGGGGTGGGCATTGTGATACTGGCTTTACTGCTGTACATCGACGCTGGCTTGAGCCGGATGTATCGGTGGTGTGTGAATATGGTCAGGTTCATCAAGAGAATGGTTCGCCCATCTCCGGCCCAATCAATATCAAAAACCTGAGTNCTGAANNGCCCGACTTCGGTCGGGCCGTCTTATTCTGGGACCACATAAAGGCTTTTCAGCGAAGCGCCTGCCTGTCGGCATACTCCACTGCTCACTATTGGTGCTGTGCTTCATCGGGATCACTGAAANCGTGCATCAAGTTGGTGCGTNCCTNGTTGTTTTTCCTGGTATGCCATCTTGTATTCACCGCTTATCTTTNTGATTTATATAGGGAAATCAAAGTTGGCTTGGTAACTGCAATATTCGACGCAAGCTAGTCCGGAATCATTGCGACAGCTGCAAAGAATCTGCTTTACCAATACCAAAAACCTAGAGGAAGAACTCATGAAGATGAAACAAAAATTTCTGGCTGGTGCCATCGCTCTTTCAGCTCTGGTTTCTGCCGCTGTAATACCGGCTGCCAATGCGGCTGAGGTTGGGGCTTCAGTATCAGCAGCGAATATGTATTACTGGCGGGGTTTGGATCTGGGTAGCGGTGATCCGGCAATCATCGGAGATATCAATGTCAGCGAGTCTGGTTTCTACGCTGGCCTGTGGGCATCGTCCGGTGATGCGGGAATGGGCACCGAGTGGGANTTTTACGCGGGTTACGGTTTTGAAGCGGGTCCGGTAAGTGTTGACCTGAACTACACCACTTACATGTATCCTTCCGCNGCAGAGCCGGTAGGCTTCAATGATCTGTCTGACGTTGCTGTTACCCTGGGCTTCGCAGCATCGGATGAGCTGTCTTTCAAAGCGATGTACCGCCATGGTCTGAGCGACCTGGGTGATGTGGATTATTCCTATGCAACCTTGAGCGCGTCTTACAATGCGGTAACCCTGCTGGTAGGTATGCACAGCGATGACAAAGTCAAAGCCGGTGCTGGTTCCTACGATGAGCTGACTCACGTTGATCTGAGCTATGCCTACAACGACAACCTGTCATTTACTCTGGGTAAAGTAATTGATGACGTTGACGATACCTTCAATGATGAAGTGAAATTCATCGTGACCCTGTCGCTGCCGCTGGGTGAATAACTCCGTCTTTCTGTACGGATCAGATAAGCAGCACCTCGAGTGTTGCTGGCGAAAAAGAGCAGGCATTGGCCTGCTCTTTTTCTTTGGGCTTTCGGTAAGGTAAATAACCAAAGCTGACTTTGCTGATTAACTCGCTGTGAATTCCCGTTATACTTCGGCGTCATCCAAGGTTTGCCAACAAGGGAATATCAGCATAATGAACTCACCAATTTCCTCATCTGCTCCCCAGATCCTCGTGACCGGTGGTGCCGGCTTTATCGGCAGCCATGTCTGTGTTGAGCTGATTAACAGTGGTTATCTTCCGGTGGTGGTCGATAATCTGTGCAACAGCAAGGCCGAAGCGCTCAAGCGGGTGGCCGCGATCACCGGTGTAGAACCGGTGTTTTACCAGGTGGACATCAATGAAAAAGCCAGAATGCGCGAGGTGTTCTCCGCCCATTCTTTTGCTGCAGTGATGCACTTTGCCGGGCTGAAAGCCGTGGGCGAATCCAGCCAGATTCCCATGAAATATTACCGCTACAACGTGGCCGGCACCCTGTCGCTCATGGAGGTCATGGAGGAGTTTGCGGTATGGAAGCTGATCTTCAGTTCCTCTGCCACTGTGTATGGTGACCCAGTGAGCGTCCCGATCGATGAAAGTTTTGCCACCTCGGCCACCAATCCTTATGGGCGCAGTAAATTGATGGTGGAAGAAATCCTGCGCGATATCGCCAACGCGCCAGACAGCGAGTGGAACATTTCCCTGCTGCGTTACTTCAATCCCGTCGGTGCCCACGAAAGTGGCATGATCGGGGAAGACCCCGCCGGAATTCCCAACAACCTGCTGCCTTATGTGGCGCAGGTGGCAATCGGCAAACTGAAAGAACTCAGTGTCTTCGGCGACGATTACAACACGCCGGATGGTACGGGCGTGCGCGATTACATTCATGTGGTCGATCTGGCACAGGGCCATGTGGCGGCGCTGAAAGGACTGGAGAGTGTGGCGGCTGGCTGCCGCGCTTACAATCTGGGCACGGGGACTGGTTATTCCGTGCTGCAGATCGTCCAGGCGTTTGAAGCCGCCAGTGGGCGTAAGGTGCCATATCGCATCACACCCCGCCGTCCAGGAGATATCGCCAGTTGTTATGCCAATGCTGATAAAGCGAAGAAAGAACTTGGCTGGGAGGCACGCCTCGACCTGCCGCGCATGATGCAGGATGCCTGGCGCTGGCAGCAGCAGAATCCGAACGGTTACGAATAGTCGGGTTGGCCAAGGACGGTTAATCAGGGGGCGATCGGCAGGCGGAGCGTAAAGGTCGCGCCGCCGAGGGCAGAGCGGTCGATCACCAGGGTTCCGCCATAGCTGGTGATGATGTCCGCACTGACGGCCAGGCCGATACCCTGGCCCGGCTGGGAAGTGTCGAGTCGCTGCCCGCGCTGCAGGATGCGCTCCTGCTGATCCGGCGGAATGCCGGCACCGTCATCGCTGATGCTGATCACCAGATGTTGCTGTTCCGTAAAGGCTTCCAGCCGTACCTGGCGATGGCAATATTTGAAAGCGTTCTCCAGCAGATTGCCCAACAGCTCCATCAGATCCTGCTCATCACCCACGAACACACTGTTGCTGGCGATGTTCGTCTGGCAATCCACCTGTTTATCCCGATAGACCTTGTGCAGCGCACTGATCAGGCGCTGCACGACCTGTTCGACCTCAATGCGCTGATTCAGCCCCTGCTGCTGGCTGGAGACGGCGCGCTGCAACTGGTAGGTCACCACCTGGTTCATCCGGGTAACCTGTTCGGCCAGTGTCTGGTGCAGATCGCTGTCCCTCGTCTCCTGATTCACTTTTCCCTGTAATACTGCCAGCGGCGTCTTCAGGCTGTGTGCCAGATCGCTCAGGCTGTTGCGGTAGCGCTGGCGCAGTGCTTCTTCACGGGCCAGCACCAGGTTCAGGTTGTCTACAATGCGTTGCAGTTCGCGGGGATGCTCACCNGCGATATTGCGTGTGTCGCCNCTCTGCATGGCTTTTAACGCCCGGGCCAGTTTACGCAGCGGCCGCAGACCCCAGCGGAGGATGACAGTCTGAGCCAGGAGCAGCAACAGACCAGCAGCGCCCAGCCACTGCCATAACTGGTTGCGGTAAGCCTTCAGTTCTGCAAGGAATGCATCGCCGTCATGGCGCACCGCGAAGCGAAACGGATGCCCCCGACCACGGGCGTCTTCCCAGATCACGTCGTAGTGCGCACTGAAGCGCAGCCCTTTCTCGGTTTCTTCTTCCTGCACAATCAATTGACCCACGGTGGACTGTACGGCAAAGCTGTCGTTGGTGGGCGGTTCCAGCAGGGCAGCTGAATTGGAGCGCCAGATCAGTTCTTTGTCTTCGTTGAAGATATAGGCATAGAGGCCGGAGTTGAGCCGCTCAAAATCTGGCTCCATCAACATTGTCGGCATCTCCAGGTTGACCTTGCGCGTGCGGATATTCGGCAGCTCCGCCACGCTGAATAATAAATACAGATGAGTACGCAACCGCGCATCTTCAGCGGCCATGAGACTGCGTTGAAAAGCGTTGTCGAGGAAGAAACCGGTAAGCCCCAGAAACAGGGGCAGGAGCAGGGCGGAAGCGGCCAGCAGACGGGCGGAGATCGAGGTGAGTTTAACGGCCATCGGCGTGTCTGCGTTATTGACTCGGGCGGCGCTAGCGGCCGCCGTCAGTACTGAGGTTAAAGCGGTAGCCCAGACCCCGCTGGGTGGTGATCAGGTTCAGGCTGCCGTCAGGGTCGAGCTTCTTGCGCAGGCGCCCGACAAAAACCTCAATGACGTTGCTGTCGCGGTCGTAATCCTGCGCATACAAATGCTCAGTCAGTTCTGTCTTGGAAACATTCTTGCCCGCGTGCAGCGCCAGATAAGTAAGGGTGTTGTATTCAAAGCTGGTCAGTTCCACTTCCTGGCCGTGCAGATGGACCCGGCGGGCATTAGTGTCGATGGTCAGCGGGCCGTAATCCAGCACCGGAGCTGCATGACCGCTGGCGCGGCGCAGCAGGGCATTGATGCGCGCGCGCAGTTCTTCCGGGTGAAAGGGTTTGGTGAGGTAATCATCTGCACCGGCTTCCAGTCCTTCCACTTTNTCCTGCCAGGCACCGCGGGCNGTCAGGATAAGGATCGGGAAGTTGCGCTGCTTGGCCCGCANCTGNCGGATAAGCTGGGTACCATCGAGCAGCGGGAGNCCCAGGTCCACGATNGCAAGGTCGTAGTCATATTCCTCTCCGAGGAATAATCCCTCGCGGCCGTCAGCTGCTGTGTCGCACGCATATTTTTCGTTACTTAACTGACTACAGATCTGTTCGCGCAGACTGGGCTCGTCTTCCACAATCAGGATTCGCATGCTGAATTCCGCTTCAGGTTAGTTGAGGATGGCCCCGGTCTGGCCGTCAACATTGACGGTGCGCATATGACCGGAAGTCTGCAGGATCTTTACGCCGTAGATGATGCCACTGCCGGACTGGCGGGTACTCACATTCATCACCTTGCCACCGTAACGCTGCTGCACGATGGACGCTGCCTGCGACGCAGAGACGCGCGCGCGCGGACGCTCTTCCTGGCTGCCCTGATCCCGCCGGGGTTCGGCGGAGGCAATCTGGTGGAATGAACCCAGTGTCAGGGCCAGCAAAAGAACGGCCAGCCAGCGACAGGGGGAGTTGGGGTGACGCAGCAGCGACATGGCAAAGACTTCCTGCAAAATCATTGAGTTGGGTAAGTATACAAGGTGTTTGCAACTATCGCGTGTGTGCCTTCACAGGAAAAAGAGCCCGGGGTGACTCGGCACCCCGGCAAGGAGCGGAATGATCAGTAGCCGCGGCCTGGGCGAATATGCACATCAACTGGTATGCGATCCCCGGGGTGATGGCTGGTGCGGGTGTGATAGTGCTTGCCGTGATACTGGTAAGTCACATCGTATCCGACGATCCGTTGAGAATATTCAGTCTGGTAGCTGGTATGACAGACCTGCTCATCGCGATAGTGGGTGGTGCTGCCGCTGGAGCGACTGCGGCTGAGGTCGTGGCCGATGGCCGCCCCCAGCAGTCCGCCAGCGACCGCGCCGACATCTTTATTGCGCTTGCTGTGGCCCAGCTCATGGCCGACAGCAGCACCGATTAAACCGCCCACAACAGTCCCGGTATAAGAATCGCTTCTGCCCGGTTCGCGATAGGCGACGGTCTCATAATGGCAGGATTGCCGGGGCACCTGGGTTTCGACCCGCTGATAGATAGGGCGGGCATCGACCACCCGGGCATAGTCCCCGTGATGGTGAGGGTGGTGGCCATGTTTATGGTGATGTTTGGGGCCCGCCACAGCGCCATTGGCCAGCAACAGGCCCAGGGTGATACCGGTGAACGTGCTGATCAAGAGGGACTTTTTCATGGTCTTTCTCCATGTGATTTAACCTGGATGCAAGGGAATCTTTACCCTTGTCGCCAGATTAAAGCCGCCTAACTGAACGGGAACTGAAGTAAATCCGGTTTTCGCTCCTCCTAATTCGCCAAAAAGGCGCAGCAATCAGGGTATAATCGCCGCACTCTTGACTTTCATATCACCCAGTTCACGGATTTTTGCCACTGATGACCGATTATCTTGATGTAAAAGCCTACATGGCCGAGTTGGGCCGCAATGCCCGGCAGGCGTCACGCGTGATTGCATCCACCTCCTCGGGCGTAAAAAACCAGGCGCTGCTGGCGATTGCCGATGCGCTGGATAATGCCCGGGCTGTCCTGGCGGCTGAGAATCAGAAAGACCTGGAAGCCGGCGCTGCCAACGGTCTGGATTCTGCAATGCTCGACCGTCTCGCACTCAAACCGTCGACCATTGACGGCATGATCGAAGGCCTGCGGCAGGTGGCAGCGCTGCCGGACCCCTGTGGCGAGATCACCGGCATGAGCTATCGGCCTTCCGGTATACAGGTTGGCAAGATGCGTGTACCTCTGGGGGTAGTGGGGATCATTTATGAATCCCGTCCCAACGTGACCATTGATGCGGCCAGCCTGTGTCTCAAGTCAGGCAATGCCGCGATCCTGCGTGGCGGCAGTGAAGCTATCCACTCCAACCGCGCCATTGCGACCTGTCTGCAGGCCGGATTGAGAGCGGCAGGTCTACCCGATACCGTGGTGCAGATCGTCGAAACCACTGACCGTGCAGCAGTGGGCGAACTGATCACCATGCCTGAATATGTTGATGTCATCGTGCCTCGCGGTGGTAAAGGACTGATCGAGCGGATCAGCAATGACGCGCGTGTGCCGGTAATCAAACACCTCGACGGCATTTGCCATGTTTATATTGATGATAAAGCCGACCTGGAAAAAGCCTTCGCCGTCGCGCTGAATGCCAAGACCCATCGCTATGGTGTCTGCAACGCGATGGAAACCCTGCTGGTTGCGGAAGGTGTTGCTGAAAATATCCTGCCCCGTCTGGCAGTGGCCTTCGGCAAGAAAGACGTGGAACTGCGCGGTTGCGAGAAGACCCGCGCGCTCATCAATGCCAATGCGGCGACAGAAGCTGACTGGGCTACCGAATACCTTGCACCGGTGTTATCGATCAAGGTTGTCGCTGGCCTGGATGAAGCTATCGATCACATCAATCGCTACAGTTCACAGCACACCGATGCCATCATCACCGAGGACTTCACTCGTGCGCGCCGGTTTATCACGGAAGTAGATTCCAGCTCGGTCATGGTCAACGCGTCAACACGCTTTGCGGACGGATTTGAATATGGTTTAGGGGCGGAGATAGGTATCTCCACCGACAAAATCCACGCGCGCGGACCGGTTGGCCTGGAAGGCCTGACGTCGCAGAAATGGGTTGTGCTGGGTGATGGGCACATACGTCAATAAGGCCGGTAAAGGCGCAGCTGATGCTTAGCAAGATTGGCATCCTCGGCGGAACCTTTGACCCGGTGCATCACGGCCACCTGCGCCTGGCGCTGGAGTTGCGACAGACGCTGGGGTTGTCCCAGATGCGCCTGATGCCCTGCCATCGCCCGGTTCACCGCGGCCAGCCTCAGGTCAGCAGCGCCCAGCGGGCAGAGATGATTCGTCTGGCGCTGATGGATTGCCCTGAACTGACCCTGGATGAACGCGAGCTGCGGCGCGATGAGCCATCCTATACATTTGATACGCTGCGCAGTCTGAGGGACGAACTGGGGCCGGATGTGAGTCTGCTCTGGGCACTGGGCACTGATGCCTTTGCGGCTCTGGATACCTGGAATCGGTGGCAGGAATTGCTGGATTACACTCATCTGGTGGTGATTGAGCGGCCCGGTTTTTCGCTGCCGCAGACAGGGGCGGTTGCTGAATTACTGCAGCGTCATCGCGCCCCGGTTACGGCGTTGAGTGAACTGCCGGGCGGTGCAATTGTCTTGCCTTCATTGCGTCTGCTGGATATTTCGGCCACGGATATCCGCAGGCAGGTGGCAATCGGGGAGTCCGTCCAGTTTTTAATCCCCGAATCGGTACGCCGTTACATCCTGGCCGAGGGACTTTATCGGTAAGGACAGGAATCGATGAGCACAGGAATTAATTTTTTCATTGCTTCATCCAATCACGGGTGGAGTATTTTTTTATAAGTAAGCAGGTAAAGAATGTCTGAAGAGTTAAGCCAGATCGTAATCAACGCGCTTGAAGATCTGAAAGGTAAAAACATTGTGCAGCTGGACGTGCGCGAGATGACGGATGTTACGGATACGCTGATCATTGCCAGCGGTACCTCCAACCGTCACGTGAAATCCATGGCCAACAACGTTGTGGAGGACTGCAAGAAGCTCGGCTACATGCCCCTCGGCGTGGAAGGTATTGATGCCGGCGACTGGGTATTGGTGGACTTCGGGGATCTTGTGGTGCATGTCATGCAGGAAGAAACCCGCAACTTTTATGAGCTGGAGAANCTCTGGTCAATCACGCCCAGTAATCGCAATTCATAAAAACCGGAATTTCCCTTGTGAAANTTCGCATCATCGCCGTNGGTACTAAAATGCCCNCCTGGGTCGAGCAGGGCTATGCGGAATATGCCAAGCGCATGCCGCGAGACTGCGTGGTAGAACTGGTTGAACTGCCTCTGGCTCAACGGGGAAAAAACACCGACATTGCCCGTGCCATGGAGAAGGAAGGCGAAGAGATGCTGGCGGCCATCGGTAAGGGCGAGCAGGTCATTGCGCTGGATGTGAAGGGAAAGTCCTGGAGTACCGAGCAGCTGGCGGAACAGATGGCGAACTGGCGGATGAGCGGCAGCAACTACTGTCTGCTGATCGGCGGGCCTGACGGACTGGCTCCCCAGTGCCTTGCCAAGGCGCAGATCCACTGGTCGCTGTCTGCCCTGACTCTGCCCCATCCACTGGTGCGTATCCTGGTGATCGAGCAGCTCTATCGGGCGTGCAGCATCTTGCAGAATCACCCGTACCACAAATAAGGCCATCTACCAGCGTCAGCAACGTTTTTGCAGGTTCAACCAGAGGCACAATGTCCGAAACGCAACACTTTAAAGACTACCACCGCGAAACGCGCATCTTCTGGGCACGCCTGGCGGTCATGTCTGTGTTGATGCTGGCATTGATGGGTGTGTTGGTGTACCGCTATCACCATCTTCAGGTTGTCCAGTATCAGGATTACGCCACCCAGTCGGATCGCAACCGCATCCACGTCCAGCCCATCCCGCCCACCCGCGGGCTGATCTATGACCGCAATGGCCTGTTGCTGGCGGAGAACCGCCCCAGTTACACCCTCTCTGTCGTACGCGAACGGGCAGGCGATCTGGAGGAGACCCTCAAATACCTGCAGACACTTGTAGAGATCAACGCGAATGATCTGGAAAAATTCTACAAGCTTATGCATCAGCGCCGCCGCCCTTTCGAGCCGGTGCCTCTGCGCTATAACCTCACTGAAGAAGAACTGGCGAGCCTGGCGGTCAATGAATTCCGGCTGGAAGGGGTGGAGATAGACGCGCAGCTGGTGCGCCACTATCCCTACGGCGAGCTGTTCGCGCACACCGTTGGATACGTGGGGCGGATCAGTGAGGCTGAGCTGACCAACTTTGATGAGGATCAGTATCGCCGTTACAGCGGTACCCACTCCATCGGTAAGACTGGCCTGGAGCGCTATTACGAAGACATTCTGCTGGGTGAGGTGGGCAACCAGAACGTCGAGACCAACGCCCGCGGCCGGGTGCAGCGGGTACTCGAACGGATTGATCCCAAGCCCGGCGGTGATCTGCACCTGTATCTCGACGTGCGCATGCAGCAGACCGCTATGGCTGCACTGGCGGGGCGGCGCGGTGCCGTTGTGGCCATTGAAGTCAAAAGTGGTGGGGTCCTGGCGGCAGTGAGCACCCCCAGTTATGACCCCAACCTGTTCGTGACCGGCATCAGCTTCGCGGATTACCGCAACCTCAACGAATCCATAGATATGCCCCTTTATAACCGGTTTATCCAGGGGGTATATCCACCGGGTTCGACCATCAAACCCGTAGTGGGACTGGCGGGCCTCGATACCGGATTTACCGACGCGCGCCGCACCATCAACGATCCCGGTACCTTCCGATTGCCCAATACCGAGTGGGTCTGGCGTGACTGGAAGCGCGGCGGTCACGGCAGCCGCGTCGACCTGAAGCAGGCCATAGCCGAATCCTGTGACACCTACTTCTGGGATCTGGGCAACCGCATGGGCATTGACCGCCTGTCCGAATTTGGCAGTCATTTCGGTCTGGGGGAGCTGACGCGGATAGATATCCCTAATGAACGGCGGGGCGTCTGGCCATCGCGTGAATGGAAGCGGACGGTCAGGGGGCAGGGCTGGTATCCGGGGGATACTATCAATATGTCCATCGGCCAAGGCTATGTGCTGACCTCGCCCATGCAGCTGGCCGTAATGACCGCGACACTGGCGCACCGGGGGGTGCGGATCCGGCCGCAGATGACCGAGCGGGCCAATGGCAAATTCCTGGCCCCGATCATCGAAGACCGGTTTGACGTTGCCGAAGCCCATTGGGATGCCGTATTCGACGGTATGGCTGAGGTCATGCACGGTGCCCGGGGCACGGCCCGCCGGGCGGCCCAAGGTGCGGAATATCGCATGGCTGGAAAGTCCGGTACGGCGCAGGTGGTCAGTATTCCCCAAGGCGCGAAATACGACAGTGAGGCCCTTAAAGAACGTCACCGGGATCATGCACTGTTTGTTGCTTTTGCACCGCTGGAAGATCCGCAGATAGCGGTCTCGGTAATTCTTGAAAATGCGGAGGGCGGCTCCAGTCAGGCCGGACCGGTGGCGCGCATCGTCATGGATGCGTTCCTGCGCGGCAAATATCTGCTGCCGGAAGAACCGGAAGCAGCCCCCGTTGCCCGCCAGCCGGTCTCCGGCCCTCAGACATTGGCGCGGCGTATGTCTGATACAGACGGAGTGAATTAGTCATGAGCGGACGGGATTTCCTCCGGCGCCTCCCCCGAACCGGCTTTGGCCTTGGCCGCCGGGAGGCGCTCCAGCAGCGGCTCCATATCGACTTCCTGTTGTTGATCCTGTTGCTGGTATTGACGGCGATTGGTATGTCGGTGCTCTACAGCGCCAGTGGCGAAAGTATGGTGACCATGCGTCGCCAAGGCATCTTTTTCGTCATCGCCTATGTTGCCATGTTTGCCGTTGCCCAGGTGCCGGTCCACTTCATGCGGCGAATGGCGCCCTGGGCTTATTTCGGCGGGATTATCCTGCTGATTCTGGTTCTGGTGATCGGTGTGGGAGCCAAAGGGGCCCAGCGGTGGTTGAGCCTGGGGGCGTTCCGCTTCCAGCCTTCCGAAATCATGAAGCTGGCCATGCCGTTGATGATTGCGGCCTACCTCAGCAAACGCTTCCTCCCCCCCAGTCTCAAACACGTCTTCTTCACGCTGGTGCTGATTGGCTTCCCCACGGCGCTGATCATCGATCAGCCAGACCTGGGGACTTCCATCCTTGTGGCGACCTCAGGCATGGTGGTGCTCTTCTTTGCCGGCCTGCGCTGGGGTTACATATTTCTGGCCATTGTGGCCTTTGTAGCCAGTCTGTGGCCTGTCTGGCACTTTATGATGCATGATTACCAGCGCCAGCGGGTGCTGACGCTGCTGAATCCGGAGGCGGATCGGCTGGGGGCCGGCTGGAACATCATTCAATCCAAGACCGCTATCGGATCGGGTGGCCTGTCGGGGAAAGGCTGGCTTGAAGGTACCCAGTCGCGGCTGGACTTTCTGCCGGAAGGGCACACGGATTTCATCATTGCCGTCATGGCTGAAGAGTTTGGTCTGCTCGGAGTGTTGACGCTGCTGGGTATTTACCTGCTGGCCATCATCCGGGGCATGATGATTGCGCTCAATGCTCAGGACAGCTTTGGCCGTCTGCTGGCGGCCAGTATTACCTTCACATTTTTCGTCTACGTCTTTGTAAACATGGGCATGGTGTCCGGTTTATTGCCGGTGGTGGGTGTGCCTTTGCCGCTGATCAGCCAGGGGGGAACGGCAATTGTGACCCTGATGGCAGGCTTCGGCATCCTGATGGCAATCGCTACCGAACGTAAGCGGGTCATGCGTCCGCAGAAGAATAAATAACCGCATCAACACATTGCTGCGGGTCAATCAGTCACCGTGAGAGTATCTGTTAGAAGGGGTTCAGTAATGAGGCAGGTTAAAGGGGTGGGCGGTGTAACAGCCGGCCGCCTGCGTAAATCCGTTTATTTCACTCTGGGTAAAACCCTTAGCCTGCTGACGGGTTGTCTGGTACTGGGATGTGCAACGACCGGGTCAGCGGATTATGGCCAGCACGCGCAAACCCAGGACTTTATCGATGAGATGGTCCGCGATCACGGCTTTGAACCTGAGCCATTGCGCCAGTGGCTCGGGCAGGCGGAAAAAAAGCAGAACATCCTGGATGCCATTGCCCGCCCGGCAGAACGAACCAAAACCTGGAAAGAATATCGCCCGATCTTTATCGTTCCGGCGCGGATAGACAACGGGGTGAAGTTCTGGCGGGAGAATCAGGCCGCCCTGACGCGGGCCGAGCAGGAGTTCGGCGTGCCGGCAGAATATATTGTCGCCATCATCGGGGTAGAGACTAACTACGGCAGAAACACTGGCAGCCACCGGGTTATCGACGCACTGGCGACCCTGGCTTTTGATTATCCACCGCGCGCGCCTTTCTTCCGCAAAGAGCTGCAGAACTACTTTCTGCTGACCCGCGAACAGAAACAGGACCCGTTAAAGTTCAAAGGCTCCTACGCCGGAGCCATGGGTTACGGACAGTTCATGCCGTCCAGTTATCGCTCGTATGCGGTGGATTTTGATGGTGACGGTTTTACCGATATCTGGGACAACACCACCGATGCCATCGGCAGCGTGGCTAATTACTTCAAGCAGCACGGCTGGCAGAGCGGTCAGCCGGTAGTCAGCCGGGTGCGGCCGGAAGGCGAGAGCGGCACGGACGCGTTCAACAGCATCAATCCACCGACCGTGACTGTGGCGGAATGGAAGAAGCGTGGCTATCAACCGATCAGTGACCTGTCCCCCGATGCCAAGGCTGTTATCCTGAAGCTGGATGGCCAGCACGGTGAAGAGTACTGGCTCGGCCTGCAGAACTTTTACGTCATTACCCGTTATAACCGCAGCCATCTGTATTCCATGGCAGTGCATCAGCTGAGTCAGTTGATTAAAGAGAAGATGGAGGCAGGTCAATGACGGCATCAATCCGTTTGCTGGCTCTGGCCCTGGTGGGGCTGACGTTATTCGCCTGTACGCCGATCCAGCCTTATCCCACATCACCGGGCAAGCCAAGTTTTGACGACCTCAAAGACAGTGGCCCTGAGCGTGAAGTGGATACGTCTCACGTGCCCGATGCCGTGCCCCGCCATGAAGTCCGTACCGTTGCGGGTAATAAAAATCCTTACACGGTTCTGGGGAAAACCTACTACCTGCTGGAAGATGAAAGCTCCTATAAAGAGCGCGGCAAAGCCTCCTGGTATGGCAAGAAATTCCATGGCCGGCGCACGTCCAATGGTGAGATCTACGATATGTATGCCATGACCGCCGCCCATAAAACTCTGCCGATTCCGTCATATGTGCGGGTGACGCATGTGCAGAACGGCAAAAGTGTCGTTGTGCGGGTTAATGATCGCGGTCCCTTTCACAGTGACCGCATCATTGATCTGAGCTACGCTGCGGCCCAGCGGATCGGCATCCTCAATGCCGGTACGGGTCTGGTGGATGTGGAAATTGTGCTGCCCAGCGATGCACCGCCAGTGCCCTTGAAAGCCGCCGATACTACGGTCGTTCCTGGGAGCAAGTTACCACCTAACACCCATCTGCAGATCGGTGCCTTCAGCTCGGAAAGCAGTGCAAAACAGTTTGCGGCACAGGTCTCAGGCCACCTGACGTATCCGGTGATTATCAGACGCAGCCAGACCGGCAAACCGATTTACCGGGTGCGGGTCGGCCCAATTACCGATGCGCGTGATTTGCAGCAGGTGCGTCATGATGTGAAAAAATTGAATATTCCTGAAGCTCACGTTGTCTACGAATAGCTTCGCTGCCGCTGCGTTCATTTTTTCTGTGCAAAGGATTGCGCTGCGTGAACGAAAACTTGTGCGGCAGCCGCAAAAATCCCTGCGTTTCAGCTGGTACAATCAGCCAGCTTTTTGAACCCCTAACTGCGAGTGATTCCGTTCCCATGTTTAAGACATTATTTACCAGTGCATTGCTGTTAGTAGCCAGTAATACTCTGCTGGCACAACCCTCACCGACCCCCGCCTCTCCGAGTCAGCAGATCATCATTCCATCTCCGCCACAACTCGCAGCCTCCGGTTATCTGCTGATCGATGCCGACACGGGAGCCGTGCTGGTTGAACACAATGCTGACGAACGTTTACCGCCAGCAAGCCTGACCAAGATGATGTCCAGCTACATCGTTTCGGAGGAAATTGAGAGTGGCCGCATCAGTGAAGAAGACATGGTCAACATCAGTGTCAAAGCCTGGCGGATGGGTGGTTCCAAGATGTTTATCCGCGAAGGCACTCAGGTTTCCGTAAAGGATCTGCTGTTGGGGGTCATCGTGCAGTCCGGTAACGATGCGACCGTAGCACTGGCGGAATACATTTCCGGCAGTGAAGATGCCTTTGTGGATGTCATGAACCAGAAAGCAGCGCTGATGGGCATGACCAGCACGCACTTTGAAAACTCCACCGGCTGGCCGGCAGAAGGCCACCTGACCACTGCCCGGGACCTGGGTATCCTCGCGCGCGCCATCATCAATGATCACCCGGAGCATTACGCGCTTTACAAAGAGAAGTACTTCGTCTGGAACGATATCCGTCAGCCGAACCGTAACCTGCTGCTGTTCCGCGATGAGACGGTGGACGGTTTGAAGACCGGCCATACCGAAGAAGCTGGCTATTGTCTGGTGGCTTCCGCCAAACGCAACGGCATGCGCCTGATTTCGGTGGTCATGGGCACCGCCAGTGAGAACGCCCGGGCAGCGGAATCCCAAAAACTGCTGGCTTACGGGTTCCGCTACTACGAGACTCTCTCACTCTACAATGCCGGTACTGAACTCAGCAAAACCCGGGTATGGGGTGGCAAGACCAATGAGGTGGCCCTGGGTATTGCGCAAGATATCAAGCTGACCCTGCCACGCGGCCGTCAGGAAGAGCTGCAGGCCAACATGCATATCAATGAGGTCATCAAGGCGCCCATTGAGACGGGTCAGAGCCTGGGCAAAGTGACCATTGAGCTGGATGGCAAAGTGCAGGCCGAAGCTGACCTGATTGCCCTGCAGCCGGTTGAAAAAGCCGGGTTCTTCGCCCGCCTGTGGGACAGTATTAAATTATTCTTCCGCAATTTGTTCAGCTGATCCTGATCCTGCGGCGCCCCTCTGAATCCGGCGCCGCAGATCCCTCCGCCCTTCGCCTCCTTTTCTCTTTGCTGTCGTAGACTTAGGCGACTATTTCATAAAGTCGTCGACAGCGTCATATTTTTCATCGCGCAATGTGACAGGTTTGGAGCTACACTTTTGGCGTCCGTTACTACATGTGACGGACAGATTATTATTTATTCAAATTGCCAGGAGATGCTCATGGAAGCCACTCAAAATCCATATCAAACACCGGAAGGTCAACTCACTGTCGAAGGGCAGGGCTATGGGGAGATCAATTTCTTTTCTCCCAAGACCCGGATCGGGCGTTTACGTTATCTTTCCCACAGCTTTGTTTTTATGCTGGCCGTCTACGCCATTCTGGCGGTAGGCATGGCGCTGGCCTTGGCCGTATCCGGCGTTTTCTGGGTGCTGGTGGCGGCATCTTATATCGGCATGATAGTGATTTCGTTCATCCTGGCCATTCAGCGCCTGCATGACCTTAATAAAAGCGGCTGGCTCTGTCTGGTGATGTTTATTCCCCTGGCCAACCTGATTCTGGCTCTGTTTCTGTTGTTTGCGCCGGGTACCCCGGGTCCTAACAATTTTGGTCTGCAGCCGCCGCCCAANAAAACCTGGAACTGGATTCTCGGTATTGCATTTCCGNTCATCATGATGCTTGGTATTCTGGCAGCCATCGCGATTCCGGCTTATATGGGCTACACCAATCAGGGATTCGATGATAGCTACTACCAGTACGACTACGACGATGGCAGTCAGTACGAGGACGGCAGTGTCCTGGAATGGGACAGTTCCGAGTATGCTGACGAAGAATGATGAGGGCTGAGCGGCAGCTCAGTCAGGTAAAGCGGACCTTCTGAGGAGGGTTCGCTTTACAGTACCCCCGCCCCTTTAATCTCCAGATAACTGTTTGCCACCCGCACGGCCAGTTCCTGCGCGGTGCAGTCCAGAGTGTACACCCCCGCTGCAGTCAATTTTCTTTGCACTTCGCGCCGACTGTTCAGATATTGCTGAACCCCGGTGTAGTTGAGGGCGTCGTCAAGGCTGGCAACTGGCTGCTGTTCCAGCTGATCCAGCACGGCCTCGCGGATATTGGCGATCATCACCAGATGGCGCTTTCGGAGAAGATTGACCGCCAACAGCAGCTCATTCACATCTTCATCGCGGGAGTTGGTCACGAGGATTACCAGCGAACGCTTCTGTTGCAGCAGGGCGAGCTTTTCCGCTGCGGCGGTATAGTCCGGCGCACATTGACCCGCCTGCAGATCGTACATGCCGTTAAGCAGATTCTTGATTCGCTCCACCCCTTTTTGCGGGGGAATCCAGCGGTTACTCTCACCAAAGCTCATCACGCTGACGCTGTCGCCCTGACGCAGAGCGATGTAGCTCACCAGCAGCATGGCGTTGAGGGAGTGGTCAAANTGGCTCAGNTCGTCGTCCTTTGCGCGCATGCGCCGGCCACTNTCCACCAGCAGGACAATCTGCTGGTCCCGTTCATCCTGGTATTCCCGTGAGATGAGTTTCTGACGGCGGGAGGTGGCCTTCCAGTCCAGCTGCCGCAGGCTGTCGCCGATGCGGTATTCGCGCAGTTGCTGGAACTCAAGGCCGGTACCACGGCGGGGCTTTCGTTTAATACCAATCTGGCTGGTGTGGTTATCTGTGGCGAGGATGGTGTAAGCCGCAATGGCCATGAAATCGGGGTAAACCTTAACCTGACTGGAAAGCCCGCTGCGGTACTGCACCTGCCAGAATCCCAGCGGACTGGGTATCTGCAGGTAACTCGGCTGGATCTCCAGTGGGCCGCGTTCCAGCGGGCGCAGCTGGTAACAGACCTCGCTGGTACGTCCCGGCAGGAGTTCCAGGGTCAGAGGCAGGTCCTGACGCTCGACATTCGGAGGAATGCCGTCGAACAGCTGCACCCGGATTGGCCGGTTGAATGAGTGACGCAGGCGCAGGGTGACGGTGGCCCATTTGTCCACCGCCAGGTTGCCGGCCACATCCCGTTCCACGTCAATACCCGGCAGTTGCCGCGACATCATGTAATCCAGCCCCACGACAATGAGTCCGGCCAGCAGGATGGCGCCGCCGGCACTGAGGCTGCTGCCCAGGCCGAAGTAACTGTTTACAAATGCCAGGCCAAAGGCGGCCACGGCGATCAGCAACAGGCCGCCGTAGAGGCGTTTACCCGGTATCCACCGGCGGCGACTCCAATGATGTGCTTTCATGGCTGGTCTCAGGGCGATAGCTTGGTTATCCGTGTCTTGGGGTAATAGCGCTGGTCTTAAGGCGCCGCGCAAGATCAATGGCGCGGGGCCTCGACCTGTTGCATCACCGACTGCAGTACCCGGTCCGCGTCCACACCTTCGATGGCCAGCTCTGGCGACAGGAGAATCCGGTGGCGCAGGGCGGGGAGGTACATGGTCTTGACGTCATCCGGGGTGACGAAGGTATTGCCTTTGATAAGTGCATAGGCCCGCGCAGCGGCGAGCAGAGCGATACAGGCCCGGGGGCCGGCACCGCGGGCGATGCCATTCCACTCACGGGTAGTGCGCACCAGCTTCACCACGTAATGAAGGATCTGGTCATCCACCGTCACCTGTTCGGCCACCTTCTGCAGGCTCAGTACATGAGAAGGCTTGAGCAGGGTACGGATGTGTTCCAGCCCGAAGCCCCCCTGCGCCTGACCGCTGACCTGGCGCAGCATCGCCTGCTCATCGGTTTCGTTGGGGTAATCGATCATGACCTTCAGCATGAAGCGGTCCAGCTCCGCTTCGGGCAGCGGGTAGGTGCCTTCCTGCTCCACCGGGTTCTGGGTGGCCAGCACCATGAAAGGCTCGCCGGTCTTGAAGGATTCGCCTTCGATAGTGATCTGACCCTCCTGCATGACCTCCAGCAGGGCGGCCTGGGTTTTGGCGGGGGCGCGGTTGATCTCGTCCGCCAGCAGCAGGTGGGTGAAGACGGGACCGCGGCGGATCTCAAACTCCTGCTTGGCCATGTTGAACATGGCGTGGCCGGTAACGTCGCTGGGCATCAGGTCCGGGGTGAACTGCACCCGGGAAAACTGACCGCCGAAACACTTGGCGAGACTGCGGACCAGCAAGGTCTTGCCTAACCCCGGCACGCCTTCGATGAGCACATGGCCCCGGGCGATCAAGGCCACCAGCACCTGCTCAATGATAAGGTCCTGGCCGATCAGTGCTTTCTTGATCTCCTGCAACAGGGTGTCTGCCAGGGCGCTGGCTTGTTCCAGGCGGGCTTCACGGGAAATGTCATCACTCATAGGTTTTTCCTTATGGTTTGCAGGCAGGCGACTGCCAGGGTGAAATCTTGGGGGTGCAGCAGCTTATCGCTGAAGAGCGCGCGCTGAAGATCGGCTGGGCTCAGCGAGGTCAGCTGGTGCAGGTGATTGATCTGCTGTGCTTCGGGCCAGTCATTGAACTGGGGATAAAGCTGCTGCAGCTGCTGGCGCAAATCCTCCCGGAGGCGCTCCACCAGGTAGGGATGCTGCTGGCGTCGCCACATGAGCATGGCACTGGCGTGGATGTGTTCAGCCAGACTGCGACGGCCCTCGGCCGTCCGGGTGAGGATGGGGCCAAAGCGCACGGCCCGGGCCCACAGCCATAAAGCCAGCGCCAGCATGGCGGCCAGCATGCCGTAAGGGGTAGCTTGCCAGAGGATACGCCATAGCGAAGGGGCTTCCTGATTGACTAGAAACCAGACTTTGCTGTCGGGCTCGATCAGCTTCCAGAGTGCATAGGCATGATCGTGACAATCCACTCGCCAGTTGCTCCAGATGCCATTATCGCTGTTGATCACCACCAGTCCCTGACCCCAGTTGAACTGCGCCATGTGCAGTCCCTGGTCATCACCGGCCCAGCCGTCCGGCTCGGTATCGTAATAATCGAAGCGGGCGCCCCGGCTGTAGTCGATCAGCAGAGGCTCAGCTTCGTCGAAAAATTCCACCGCCTGAGGCTCCTGAAACAGGGCGCAGCGGTAATGGTTGTCCGGCTTTTCCTTGTCAGCAGTCTCTTCGGTTGATGCCTTGTCAGTCGCGCTATCTTCAGATGCGTCCGGAGAAGAGGTGTTTTCATCCGTTTGCTCAGTAAATGGCTGGTCCTCGGACTCATTTACTGTGATACCAAACTGGTCCAGCAGCGGGTCGCTGCCTTCGTTGCCGACAAAAGGGTTGTTGGTGCTGGTAATCACAGTGCCACCCTTTTCTACCCAGCTCAGCAGGTTATCGAGCCGTTGGCCACGCAGCATCTTGTGGGCGTTGAGCAACACCAGGGTATCCCGCGGGCCAACCCGTTCGCCCTGCCACTCCATGTTGTCCAGCAGGCCAAAGTTACGCAGGGTCTGGCTTGCCACGCCATGCTCGCGCAGAAAGTAACCGATGGCCAGAAATTCGTCTTTTTTAGCCTCCTGGGAGTAACCCATGTCTATCTCTTCTTCTACCCAGGTGAGATAACGGCTCGCCCAATAGCCCATGCCGATGATGGCGACAGCCAGGACGATCAGGATCAGTTGGTTGGTGGAGAGCCGCCTAACCATGGACCGTTTCTCCCGCTGTGGCTGTCGGACGCCATAAGCTGTTCCATTGGCGACACAGTGTCAGGCCCGCCGCCTCATCCACCGGAATATGGCCATAAGCCAGGCGCTGCCAGCACTGGGTCAATTCGTCGAAGTAAGCGATCGCTTCGGTGGCGGCTGGATGGTCACGGGTGTAGTCGTGGGCCAGCCGAAGACATTCGCGCTCAGTATGACCATCCTCAATCTCCAGCCCGGCATCGAGCAGGCGGATCAGGCAGGCGCGGTATAGCAGGG
>Ga0065721_10050194_pt1 | contig 22258 bp, 23 predicted proteins | sample Mesricmetagenome_FD_59108 | JGI IMG/M metagenome (GOLD analysis project Ga0065721, IMG submission 59108) | Mesophilic microbial community from rice straw/compost enrichment Sample: eDNA_1 v2 (version 2) | ecosystem: Engineered > Solid waste > Grass > Composting > Bioreactor | place: USA: Davis...
CATCCACCAGCAGATGGGGGGGATGCTTCTCCAGCAAAATACCTTTCAGACGCCCTATCACACCAAACGCCCTCGACGGAATTGCCGCGCCTGAGGCACTTGCAACAGGCTGTGCCAGGTGTTGGCGTGACACAGGGCGACCGCCAGCGCATCTGCGGCGTCCTCCTGGGGCGACTGTGGAAGTTTCAACAGGGTTTTCACCATATGCTGGACCTGAAATTTATCGGCGGCGCCTGTGCCCACCACGGACTGTTTCACTTTGCGGGTTTCGTATTCGAACACTTCCAGACCGAAATTGGCGCCGGCCACTATGGCCGCGCCGCGGGCCTGACCGAGTTTGAGAGCGGAGCCTGCGCTCTTGGCCATAAATACCTGTTCCACCGCCATCTGGGTGGGCCTGTATTGCTGAATGATTTCCGTCACCGAGGCAAAAATGACTTTCAAGCGTTCCGGCAAAGACAGTTCGGTTTCCATTCTGATGACACCGCTGGCCAGATATACCACCCGGGCACCGGACTTTTGCACCAAGCCGTAACCGGTTTTACGCGAACCGGGATCTATGCCGAGAATCACCTGATTGATCAAAAGTCGCCCGCCCTTGATGCTGTATCCATATACAGCTTAGATGCTGGCCACGCCAGGAGGCAACTGCCAGTCAACGGATAGACCAGTCGATCGGTGTTTTTCCGTGTTTCGCCAGCCATTCATTGGTTTTGGAAAAATGGCCGTTGCCGAGAAATCCCCGATGCGCAGACAGAGGTGAAGGATGCGGGGAGCGCAGCACGCAGTGCTTTCTACCGTCGATAAGCGCTCCTTTTTTCTGGGCGTAGGAGCCCCAGAGCAAAAACACCAATCCGTCCCTGTCGCGATTGAGCGCTTCTATCGCCTTGTCGGTAAAAGTTTCCCATCCCCTGCCCTGATGGGAACCCGCCCGGCCCTGCTCCACCGTGAGTGTGGCATTGAGCAGCAGCACCCCCTGATCGGCCCAGGACTGCAGACAGCCGTGCGCCGGCACGGGAATATGCAGGTCGCGCTCGATCTCCTTGAAAATATTCAACAGGGAGGGCGGAAAAGGCACGCCGGGCAATACCGAAAAACACAGTCCGTGGGCCTGCCCGGGGCCGTGATAAGGATCCTGCCCCAGGATCACGACTTTCACCTGATCAAAGGGCGTGGAATTAAAAGCGTTGAAAATATTTTTCCCCGCAGGATAGATCACCCGCCCCGCCTGTTTCTGCTCGCGCAAAAAAGCGCGCAGCGACTGCATATAAGGCTGGTCGAATTCCCCCTGCAACACCGCCAGCCAGGAGGGATCCATCTGGATATTGCGCCGGTCGGTCACGGCCGAAAATCCAATCAGCTTTCCGGGCGCATGTGCGGAAATAAGAGCACATCGCGAATGCTGGGCGAGTCGGTCAGCAGCATCACCAGCCGGTCTATGCCTATACCCTCGCCGGCCGTGGGCGGCAAGCCGTATTCCAGTGCGCGGATGTAATCCGCATCGTAGTGCATGGCCTCCAGATCACCCGTATCTTTTTCCGCAACCTGCTGACGGAAACGCTCCGCCTGATCCTCGGCGTCGTTCAGCTCGGAGAAGCCGTTGGCGATTTCGCGCCCGCCGACGAAAAATTCAAAGCGGTCGGTGACAAAAGGATTCTGATCATTGCGGCGCGCCAGCGGGGAGACCTCGGTGGGATATTCCGTAATGAAAGTCGGCTGCTGCAAACGATGCTCCACCGTCTTTTCAAAAATTTCCAACTGCACCTTGCCGAGCCCCCAGGAATCTTTCAGCGGTATATGCAGGCGCTCCGCCACAGCCCTGGCCGCCGACAAATTGTCAAGATCGGAAGCCGACAGATCCGGATTGAATTTGAGAATGGATTCGAAAACGCTCATGCGCGCAAACGGCTGGCCGAAATCGTAAACAACCGGTTCATCGCCGCGAGCGTTGTTGGTCACCTGAACAGATCCCAGCACTTCCTGAGCCAACTGCCGCAGCATGTCCTCCGTCAGATCCATCAGATCGCGGTAGTCCGCATAGGCCTGATAAAACTCCAGCATGGTGAATTCGGGATTGTGGCGTGTGCTCAACCCTTCATTGCGGAAATTGCGGTTGATTTCGTAAACCCGCTCAAATCCCCCCACCACCAAGCGCTTGAGATACAGCTCCGGCGCAATGCGCAAATACATATCCATGGAAAGCGCATTGTGGTGGGTGATGAACGGCCGCGCCGTGGCGCCGCCGGGAATGGTTTGCAGCATGGGCGTTTCCACTTCGAGGAAATCCCGCTGATTGAGATAGTTGCGGATAAATTGCACCACCTTCGATCGCAGCACGAAGGTTCTGCGCACTTCGGGGTTGGCGATCAGGTCCACGTAGCGTTGGCGATAACGGATTTCCTGATCCGCCAGTCCGTGAAATTTATCCGGCAGCGGACGCAGCGCCTTGGTGAGCAACTGGCATTCATCCATGTTGACATAGAGATCGCCCTTGCCGGATTTGTGCAGCAGACCGCGGATACCCACTATATCTCCCAGGTCCACCTGCTTGGCGAAATCGCGCGCCTCCTTGGTGACATAGAGCTGGATCTGGCCGCTGCCATCCTGCAACACCATGAAAGCCCCGCGATTGCGGATGATGCGCCCGGCCACGCTGACCGGTTTGGCCAGGGCTTCCAACTCTTCTTTGCTATGGCCGCCGAATTCATTCTGCAGCGCCTGCGCTTGGTGTTGCGGGCGGAATTGATTGGGGAAGGCATTGCCCGTTTCGCGCAGGGCCGCGAGTTTGGCCCGGCGCTCTGCGATCAGTTTGTTTTCGTCTACTGGGAGTTCAGTCATGGTAGGTGTCTGGCTTACAAACCGGCTTTCAAGCTGGCTTCGATGAACATATCCAGTCCGCCGTCCAGCACGGCCTGGCAGTTGGTGGTCTGCACATTGGTGCGCAGGTCCTTGATGCGGGAATCGTCGAGCACGTAGGAGCGGATCTGGCTGCCCCAACCTATGTCCGCCTTGCTGTCCTCCATCGCCTGCTTTTCCGCATTGCGCTTGAGCATCTCCTGCTCATACAACTTGGCGCGCAGCATTTTCATGGCCTTGTCGCGGTTGGCGTGCTGGGAGCGTTCGCTCTGGCACTGCACCACTATGCCGGTGGGTTCGTGGGTAATACGTATGGCGGAGTCGGTCTTGTTGACGTGCTGACCGCCGGCGCCGCTGGCGCGGTAGGTGTCGGTGCGCAGATCCGCCGGATTGATATTGATCTCTATGTTGTCATCGATTTCCGGCGAGACGAACACGGATGCAAAAGAAGTGTGGCGACGGTTGCCGGAGTCAAAGGGGGATTTACGGACCAGTCGGTGTACTCCGGTCTCCGTGCGCAGCCAGCCGAAGGCGTAATCGCCCTCAAAATGGATGGTCGCACTCTTGATGCCCGCCACCTCCCCGGGAGAGGCCTCCTCCAATGTAGTCTTGAAGCCTTTATCTGCCCCCCAGCGCAGATACATGCGCAGCAGCATTTCCGCCCAATCCTGGGCCTCGGTGCCGCCGGAGCCCGCCTGTATATCCAGATAGGCGTTGTTGGGGTCCATTTCACCGGAGAACATGCGGCGGAACTCCAGCGCCGCCAGTTGCGCCTCCAGGTCGTCGATTTCCTTCTGCACGTCCACCAAGCTGGACTCGTCCTGCTCCTCCACCGCCATGTCGATCAATTCGCGGCAGTCGCTGAGCCCCTGCTCCAGCTTCTCGATGGTTTTGACCACCTGCTCCAGGGATGCGCGCTCACGGCCCAACGCCTGGGCGCGCTCGGGCTGGTTCCACACATCGGGTTCGCTCAATTCCGCTTCGACTTCGGTCAGTCTTTCTTTCTTGACGTCGTAGTCAAAGATACCCCCGAAGCACATGGGTGCGGGTCTTCATATCGGCCAGGGCGTTCAAGAGTGGATTGATTTCCATGGATTATGTCTCGATGCAGCAAAAAAGAGGCGGGATTGTACCTCAACACCCCAGTGGGTTAAAAACGCCAAACCGCGCTTTGGCGCCTATATCATTTCGCGCCAGGTTGTCGAAAGTGCCGCAAAAAAGTACACTGGCCGGCGTTTTCCTCTACAGCAACCGTCCCATCCAAAGAAGGATCTGCGGGCGGCGCTGGCGCCAATAACGAATCCCTTTCTTCATTATTGAGTTTTTTCTGGCGCTCACTTTGGCCAGTCTTCTTGCACCCTAAGCGAATCGCCGGGCATAAGTGTTGTCTATTGCTTTCGCAACCAGCGACCGGACATGTGTCCGCGCTGAATATCAGGTCGGCGGCCGAGAGCTGCCATCGAGAGGTTTAATGTCATGGAAAAGCGCCCAAAAATTCTTTCCATTGATGACAATCAAGCCAATCAGAAGCTGATTGAACAGGCGCTGTCCGCCGACTATGAAGTGCGCACGGCCCTGTCGGGCAGTTCGGGCATAGAGGCGCTGGTGACCTTCGATCCCGATGCCATTCTGCTCGATGTGAATCTGCCAACTCTGGACGGGCTGCGCCTGTGCCGTATGATTCGCGCCGAACCCGCCTTCGCCACCAAGCCGATCCTGTTCGTCTCCTGTCTCAGCGAGGCGGAAGATCAGGTGCGCGGCTTCCAGGCCGGGGGCGACGATTACATAGGCAAACCTATCCATATCGAGCAGCTGCGGGAGAAACTCCAGTTCAACCTGGAACGCGCCATGCTGCTCGACCAGCAGGCTTCCGCCACCAATGACTCCCTGGCCCTGGATCGGAATCTGCAGACATTGCACGATTTTCTGATCACCTTGATCGGCTTTCAGGGGGATCTGGGGGAGCTGGGCCGACAGACGCTGAATACACTGGACAAGCTGGGACTCAAGGGCGCCGTCTACCTGCATCAGACCGGAGAAACCTGCTCCTCCATAGGCCCACTGACCGATCTTGAAACCTTACTATTGCAGCAGGCGACGCGGCCTTACCCTTCCGAATACTCCGCACGCTATTTGTGGGGATCGGAAAATTTCGGCGCAATCATTCAAAACATGCCCTTCGCCCGCCACGACCAGTACCAGCCGCTGGTGCAGATACTCACCACCCTGTTCAGTGCGGTAAACCGGAAGATCTACAACCGGACGAAGCCGACCCGCTCCGTCTCCACATTCGCGCCCGCACACGCGGCCGTCCTCGGCCAGGTGCACACCCACAGGCAAAAACTGGAAGCCTCACTGGAAGAATTGGAACAGAGGGGAGAGCTCATGCTGGGGCGGCTGTGTCAGCGCCTGCAGGAAATGGCACTGCAAGCCCAGCGCCCGGCCCTGGAGGTCAAATTGCTGCGTGCCATGCTCGATGACGCCATGAATACCCGGTTGGCGATCTACGATCACTGCCTGGAAATCCAAACCCAGTTCGCCGCCATCATGTCTCAACTCGACAACACTCAGGCATTGAAAAATACCTGAGGTACAGGCCTAGGAGCAGACCTCCAGGTAGTCCACCATCAACTGCAGACTGCGGTAGCCGCGAAATTCATTGACCGCCAGCTTATAGGCCGCCAACACGCGGCGGCAGTCGTTATTGGGCCAGAGGGCCCGGTCGACATTGAAGGCTATGGCATCCAACAGCGTATCTGGGGCCGCCGCGGGTGCCAGCATCATTTTCAGGTGTTTGTCTCCGACGATCTTTTGGCTGACCAGATGAAACTCCCCATCGAACACCGGCTCGGGAAATGCCTGCCCCCAGGGACCGCCCTGCTCCAGCTGCTGGGCCAGCTCCAGTGAAAATTGCTCGACGCTCAACTCGCCGTCACTTTCGATCACCGGTTCCAGCCCCTGTCCGCCCAGGTGCCGCCGCACCACGGCGGCAAAAGCCTCTGCAAAGCGATCCAGCAATGGGCGCCCCAGACTGAGTCCCGCCGCCATGGCGTGCCCACCGAACTTGTGCAGCAGCCCCGGGTTGGTGGCGGCCACCTCATCAAGAATGTCACGCAGGTGCAAACCGGCGATGCTGCGCCCGGATCCTTTCAATCCTCCCGCGCCGTCATCGGCGAACACGATCACCGGCCTGTGCCAGCGATCCTTGATACGCGACGCCAATATACCTATCACCCCCTGGTGCCAGTCTTCCCGGTAGAGACATATGCCTGGTGGCAGTTCTCCCTGCAGGGCCTCGGTCATAGCGTCCAGACTGGCCAGTGCCTCCTTCTGCATGACGCCTTCAATGGCGCGGCGGTCGCGATTGAGCATATCCAGCTCGCGGGCCAGCTCCAGGGCTTCGCCCGGATCGTCGCTGAGCAGACAGCGGATGCCCAGGCTCATGTCATCCAACCGCCCGGCGGCATTGAGGCGCGGCCCGATCACATAGCCCAGATCTGTCGAAGTGAGTTTCTGTGCATCCCGTCCCCCCACCTGCAGCAGCGCCCGGATACCGGGACAGGCCAAGCCCGCCCGCATGCGCTGGATCCCCTGGGAAACGAGGATCCGGTTGTTGAAATCGAGCGGCACCACATCGGCTACGGTACCCAGTGCCACCAGATCGAGATAGGCCGCCAGATTGGGCTCGCTGCGGTCGGCGCCAAACCAGCCCTGCGCCCTTAGGCGGGTGCGCAGGGCTGTCATTACGTAAAACACCACCCCGACGCCTGCGGCGGACTTGCTGAGAAATCCGCAACCGGGCTGGTTGGGATTGACTATGGCGTCGGCCGGGGGAACCTCAGCGCCCGGCAGGTGATGGTCCGTGACCAACACCTTCATGCCCAGATCCTGCGCCCGCGCCACGCCCTGAAAGCTGGAAATACCGTTATCCACCGTGAGTATCAGGTGCGGCCGTCGCTGCGCTGCCACTTCGACGATTTCCGGCGTCAGGCCGTATCCGTACTCGAAGCGATTGGGCACTAGGTACTCGACCTCAGAATGGCCCATGGCCCTCAGGCAACGCACCGCCAGGGCAGTGCTGGTGGCGCCGTCGGCGTCGAAGTCGCCCACGATCAGAATCCGCTGCCGCTCCCGCAGCGCCGTCACCAGCAGATCCAGCGCCGCCTCCAGTCCCTTGAGCTGAGGTTGCAACAGATGGCGGAGCTCATAGCGCAGCTGTTCCTCGCTGGACACGCCGCGAGCGCAGTAGAGACGGCTCAGCAAGGGAGGTGTATTGGGAAATGCCCCAGGATCTGGATGGGCTTGGCGACGTTTGATGATTTTGCGCATGGTCGGCCGTTGGCGATAACAAGGCGCGGCAGTGTAACTCTCAGCGGGTGAGACGTCGATTCACCGCCGCCAGCTCTTCGTCGAAACGCTCAAACAGCTGGTCCAATGTTTGAGTAGCCATGTAATAGAAATCCGCTGCAGACACCTGGGTGCCCTCGCGCAACAACTGCTGATCCACGTAGGCCAGGAAATCCAGAATGCGCTGCAGATTGCCCGCGTCCAACCCAAGACGGCAGCGGGGAACCTCCAGTGTGGCGACTATCTCCTGACTCAGGTTTTGCAGCATCTGTCGCGACTGGCTCGAGGCAGAATCATCCCCGCTTCCCCCGGAGGCAGCCAGCGCCGTCCCCACCGCCCGCACCTGACCCACATATTCCGCCAGGGTGAGCAGATCCCGCCAGATATTGGCGCGCAGACCGCCGGCATGTTGCAGATGGTGCGCAACGGCGATTTCGTCGACGAACACCAGGATATTCTTGATCAGCCGATTGTGTTGATCCAGGGAACCGCTGACCGTCAACTGCTGAAGATTCCCCACCAGCCGCGCCCAATGCTCGGTGATCGCCTGCCAGCCCTGGTGATGTCGCACCCAATCGCCCACCGCCCCTATCTGCTCGAAATCCTGGCTGATCTGCAAGCGCACCTCCGCCAGCATGCTCTGTAGGGAGCGGTCGCCCCCCAGGACGCCGCCGGACAACCCCCTATGGCGCTGTATATGGGTGAGCAGCATGCGCATGGCCTGGAGCCACAATACGCCTTGGGCCTGCTGCTGACGCGCGGTCTGATGGCGTACGAAACCCACCACCAGTCCCACAATCACCAGCCCCACAGGTATCACCTGTATCAGGACATGGGAGGCCAACTCGCCCATATCGCCCTCGCGTTCATTCAACCAGAAGGCGGTTCAGCAATTAGCATTCCAGGGAGGGAAAGGACCGCAACAGGAAACTGAGGCGCCAAATTGGCGCCTCAGCGGACAATGGCGAACAAAAATGGCGCAGAAATCCTACTCAATGGCACCGCCAAAGTGCAGGAAACCAAGCGCGATCCGCCTAGACGTGCTCAGCAATAAATTGCTTCAGTGAAGACAGGTCGTTGGCGAGCACCTGGTAGCGCTCCTCGCGCTCAAACAGATCCCGCATATGATGCGGCAAGGGCGGATCCTGCTCCTGACCAGCCTGCTTCACCGCTTCCGGGAATTTGGCCGGGTGCGCTGTGGCCAGACACACCATGGGAACAGCAGCGGAACGGCGCGTCTTGCGACCGGCCTGCAGGCCTATGGCTGTGTGGGGATCCAGCAGATATTCCGTGGTTTCGAACACCTCCCGAATCACCGCCACCGTCTCCTCGTCACTCAGGCGATAGCTGCTGAACAGCGCCTGGGCTTTGGCCAATGCCTCGGGGGCCAGCACCAGCCCACCGGTTTCCCTGAAGTGTCCCATCAGCTGGCGGATAGTGCCGCCGTCGCGATCGTAAAGATCGAACAACATGCGCTCGAAATTGGAAGAGACCATGATGTCCATGCTCGGAGATAGGGAGTGCTGCAAGGGCTGGGTGGAGTGATCGTTGCGACTGATGCAGCGATGCAAAATGTCATTGCAGTTGGTCGCGATGACCAGCTGGTCGATGGGCAAGCCCATGCGCTGTGCCAGGTAGCCGGCGAAAATATCGCCAAAATTGCCGGTGGGAACGGAAAAAGATATCTTGCGATGAGGCGCACCCAGGGCCAGGGCGGCGTAAAAGTAATAGACGATCTGGGCCATGATCCTGGCCCAATTGATGGAATTCACCGCCACCAGTTGACGTCCTTCCGGCAGGAAGGACTGGTCGGCGAAGCTCGCCTTCACCAGGTTCTGGCAGTCATCGAAATTACCCTGCACGGCTATGTTGTGGACATTGCGCTCCAGCACAGTGGTCATCTGGCGGCGCTGTACCTCGGAAACCCGCTGGTAGGGATGGAGAATGAAGATGTCCACGTTCTCGCAGCGGCGACAGCCCTCGATGGCTGCAGAACCCGTGTCGCCTGATGTGGCACCGAGCACAACCACTTTCTGACGGCGCTTGGCGAGTATGTAATCCAGAAGATGACCGAGGAACTGCAGTGCAAAATCCTTGAACGCCAGGGTCGGTCCCTGGAACAGTTCCAGCACCCATTCGTTATGGCCGGTCTGCACCAGCGGCGCTATGGCCTGATGGCGGAAACTGTCGTAGGAGGTATCGATGATTCTCTTCAGATCGGCATCGGGAATGGCGCCAGCGACAAAGGGGGAAATGATGCGGAACGCCAGGTCTCTGTAGGGCAAGCCCGCCCACCCGGCAATCTCCTCCGCGCTGAACTGCGGCAAGGTTTCAGGAACATAGAGCCCGCCATCACTGGCAAGTCCGGTCAGAACCACGTCTTCAAAACCCAATGCGGGCGCGGCGCCCCTTGTGCTGATGTACTTCACGATCTGTGTAAACCTTGGTGAATGTATGGGATAGGTAAATGGTCCGGGTTCAGGACAGGGACTCAACCCGGATCCGTACCACCGGCTGGCCTATGGTGTCGAGCTGTTCAATCTGCTGGATCGCCCGGTTCATGTCGCTCTCGAGCACCCGATTAGTCAGCAGTATGACCGGCACCTCGGTCTCGCCCTGCCACGGCTGCTTCTGGATCAAGGCCTCTATACTGATGCCTGCATCGCTGAGGATCTGTGTGATACGGGACAGTACACCGGGCTTGTCCACGGCGGACATACGCAGGTAGTAACTGGTGTACACCGCCTCGATCGGCAATACCGGATAGTCCTGCAGCTGATCGAAACCTGTGCCCAGATAGGGAACACGCACCGACGGACCTGCGCTCAGGGTGCGGCTTAAGTCCATGATGTCGGAAATCACGGCGGAGGCAGTGGGTTCTGACCCTGCGCCCGGCCCGTAATAGAGGGTCGGCCCCACAGCGTCCCCCTTGATCACCACCGCATTGGCGACACCGTCCACATTGGCAATCAGACGGCGGGCGGGAATCAGGGTCGGATGCACCCGCAACTCCACACCCTGCTCGTGCTTGCGGGCTATGCCCAGATGCTTGATTCGATAGCCGAGTTCGCCTGCGTAAGCCACATCCACCGGTGAGATTTTGCTGATGCCTTCGGTAAACACCTTGTCGAACTTCAGCGGCATGCCGAATGCCAGAGAGGCGAGGATCACCAGCTTATGGGCGGCATCTATACCCTCTACATCGAAGGTGGGGTCCGCCTCGGCATACCCCAGGGTCTGGGCCTCGCGCAGCACATCCTCAAAGGCGCGCCCTTTGTCGCGCATCTCGGTAAGGATGAAGTTGCCGGTGCCGTTGATGATACCCGCCAGCCATTCGATGCGATTGGCGGAAAGCCCCTCACGCAGGGAGCGAATAATGGGAATGCCGCCCGCTACCGCGGCCTCAAAGGCAATGCTGACGCCTTTTTCGTGGGCTTTCTGGAAGAGTTGGTTGCCATACTCGGCGATCAACGCCTTGTTGGCGGTGACCACATGCTTGCCGTTGGCTATGGCGCGCTCCACCAGTTCCTTGGCGACCGTGGTGCCACCGATCAACTCCACCAGGATCTGAACATCCGGATTATCCGCCACCGCGAACACATCGTTGGTCACGGGAATGCCGTCGATGCGGCAGTTGGGATTGGGGCGGCGCGCGCCTATCTGGACTATGCGGATCTCGCAGCCGGTGCGGGCGCTGATTTCCGCCTGATTGCGGAGGATGACATTGACCGTGCCACTGCCCACGGTTCCCAGGCCACAAATGCCTATATTGACTGGTTTCAACCCCACACCTCACTCACAGTTTGCTGCGGCCCACCTCGGGCAAAAGAAGCGCAACCATACTGACGGGGATTTGAGCTGTCAATCGCGGGGAAAAGCGGTACAACCCCCCGGGGCTGCACCGCCCAAAGGGGCCGTATGGATTTAGAGGCTGAGCATTTCCTTCAGGCGCGCCGGTTCCACATAACCGCCGATCAGCTCACCATCCTCAAAGACCAGCGCAGGTGTGCCCGAGAGACCGATTTTCTGTCCCAGACCGAACTGGGCCGCCACCGGGTTGTCCGCGCAGACATTTTCCGGGATCTCTTCGCGGTTTTTCAGCTTGGTCAAAGCAGCGTTGCGGTCCTTGGCGCACCAGGCGGAAGCGATTTTGTTATAGGACTGGGAGTTGATGCCTGCCCGAGGATAGGCCAGATAGCGCACTTCTATACCCAAATCGTTGTATTCGGCCACCTTGGAGTGCAGCAACTGGCAATAGCCACAGTCGACATCCGTAAATACATACATCACTTTCTTCACATCGCCTTTGGGACTAAAGGTGATGGCATCCTTCTTATCCACTGTGGCTATGTATTTGGCGCGGTCTTTATTGCGCTCGCGCTCCGTCAGATTGACGAGTTTGCCGGGAGCGACCTCATATAGCTCTCCGACAATGAAATATTTGCCGTCCGATGTGGCGTATACCTGAGTCCCACTGATATCGGTTTTATAAAGACCCGGGATCACTGCCGGCTCAACATTGTTGATCTGAATACCGGGCCTGGATGCCTGAATACTCTCCGTAATAGTCTTTTTGGCCTGTTCCAGACCGGCCGCTGCCGATTTATCCGCAGCCTCCGCCGCCATCAACTGTGTGGAAACCGCCAAACCGAGAAAAAAAGTCAGACCTTGCCAGCCTGAAGAGATCAAAGAGTGCTTCATAAATATCTTTCTTCGTAAGTCCAATGAGGGGCCGGACCAGTAGATCTGACCAGTCAGGTCTTGCCAAGACCGCCGCAGCGGGCCGGGGTTCCTTACTATGGCAAGCGAACTTGATCCGGCGCAAGTACCATCAATAGTTTTGTGAATTGATTCGGCGGGAAAAGGATGAAGCAGATTGCCGGCAGCGGTCTAGTATTTAAGACAGGGACCTTTGAGCACACCTTCAGGCGGCCTAGTCAGACGCCCGGTCTTATGGCCTGGAGAGGCTGCCCGGATGTAATAGGTCCGACCCAGACTCCAACAGGCGAAGAGACCCGCCAGGCCGGTGGCAGATTCGAATGCAGGTATCTCCTTTCAACATAATCCGGATAAGCCTCATAGCCCTGATCCTGATAGTGCTGTCTGTTCAGCCCTTTCTGCCACCTAAACGCGAACAGCTGCATCCGCACCCCGGCAACCTGGCCACGCTCTACTCCGACGAGGCCTGGGGAGGTAAAACGAGTGCCACCTGGGTGGATGAAGGCAAAACCCATTGGCGCTGCAATCTGGTTCAAAGCGGCGTGTTCACAGTCTGCGGTATTGCCATAGAATTCTCCAGAATCCGCGACCTGACGGGCTTTGACGCGCTCAGCGTACAGATCAAGTACACAGGCGACGCCAAGAAGCTGCGATTCTATCTGCGCAACCACAATCCTGCCTATTCAACGCTGCAGGACGTGGATTCACTGAAATTCAATGCCATTACTCTACAGACCAACGACTTGGCCAAGAGCGAAACCATCGTCCACCTGTCGGAATTCTCCGTGGCGGACTGGTGGCTGGAAGAGCGGGATATACCCCGCGAGCTATCGAGGCCGGAGCTGGACCGGGTAGCTACAGTAGGCCTGGACTTTCCGCCCCCTCCTGCCTTTGGTCCCCACGAAATAGAGATCGAGCGAATAGAGCTGATAGGCGCCTGGATCCGCCCTGAGCGCCTCTATCTGAGCATCATCCTGCTCGGCATAGTCTTCCTGACAGCTGAGGCACTGATCCGTTTCGCCTACCTCCGCCGCACCGCCAAACGTGACTGATCACGACCCTTAGTGACTTTTTTGGGCAAGTAAGAGGACCCTGTACTAAGATTAAATTGCGCCACATGTTGAATTGCGCGCCAAACACCCCCGCACTCCAAGCTTTAGGCGGTTTACACCATGCTCCGATACTGGTTGCTTACCCTCTCGCTGCTGAGCAGCTCCCTAGTCCACGCCGCCGGAAACGTCATACGTGTCAATGACTTCAGTGACCCCAATGCCGCCTACGCCGTCGAAATGCTGCGCTTGGCCATAGCGCACATAGATACGCCCTATCAGGTGGAGATCAGCAGGGAGGATCTTACGCAGGCGCGGGTCAATGAAGAGGTGCGCATTGGCGGCCGGCTCGATATGGGTTGGACGTCTTTCGACGCGGAAACCGAGGCCGCGGTGCTACCCATCCGTATTCCCCTGTTCAAGGGGCTTCTGGGTTACAGGATTCTGATCATCCACAAGGACGACCAACCCAAATTCGATCGCGTAAAAACCCTGGAAGACTTCAAAAAACTGAAATTCGGCCAAGGCCGAACCTGGGCGGACACCCGCATCCTGGAGGCCAATGGCTTCAATGTCATCAAGACCAATAAGTACCCAGGGCTTTTCTATATGGTGGAAGGGGGGCGTTTTGATGGCTTTCCCCGCGGTGTGCATGAGCCCTTTGGTGAACTGGCCATCAGGCCGGAAATGGAGCTTGCGGTGGAAAAGAACCTGATGATTGCCTATAAAATGCCGTTTTATCTCTTTGTGTCGCCAAATAATCCCCAGCTGGCCAAAGACATAGAAACCGGACTGAATCGCGCGATTGAAGACGGCAGCTTCGACCGCGTATTTCGCAATGCCCCCTCCGTCCAGGACGTACTGGCCAAAGCCAATATGAAGCAGCGCAAAGTCTTCTATATAGACAACCCGCTCCTCTCCAAAGAAACCCCTCTACGCCCGGAGCTCTGGTTCGATCCAGTAAAGGATCTATAAACCATTTTCTTCAGACGATAAGAAACCAGGGCCCACCGAAATGGTGGGCCCTGGCGTCGGAGAAGCTGGGAACAGCAGATATTAGTTGAGCTTTTCCTTGATACGAGCGGCTTTACCGGCCAGATTGCGCAGATAGTAAAGCTTTGCCTGACGCACATCACCACGGCGCTTGACGCTGATGCTGGCAACCTGAGGGCTGTGGGTCTGGAAAGTTCTCTCCACACCTACACCATGGGAAATCTTGCGCACAGTGAAAGAAGAATTGAGGCCGCGATTGCTGATACCGATCACCACACCCTCATAGGCCTGCAGACGCTCGCGATCGCCTTCGATCACGCGTACTTGCACGACAACTGTGTCGCCGGGAGAAAACTCCGGCAGGTCTTTCTTGAGCTGTTCGTTCTCCAGCTCCTGAATGATTTTGTTTTTAGAACTCATGACACGCTCCCAACCAATGTGTAGCTTCGCAGCTATAGAACAAAAAACCACCGACGGGTCTCTCCCAATCGGCCGTGATCAAATATCCCGTCCCGCTTTATAGGCTTCCAACAAAGCTGTGTGCGAGACATCCTGGGGCAACCGCTCCAACAGATCCGGGCGTCGCTCCCAGGTTCTGCCCAGCGCCTGCATCAGGCGCCAGCGCTCTATCTTCTGATGGTCCCCGCTCAAGAGCACATCGGGGACACGCCGCCCCTGATATTCCACCGGCCGCGTATAGTGCGGGCAATCCAGCAACCCCTGTACAAATGAATCCTGGCGCGCCGACTCCGCATCCCCGAGGGCTCCGGGTATTTGTCGGGTCAGCGCGTCGATCAAAACCATGGCGGGAAGCTCACCGCCACTCAGCACATAGTCGCCGATGGACCATTCTTCATCGACTTCGGCCTCGATGAATCTCTCGTCTACGCCTTCATAACGGCCGGCGATCAACACCAGATTCTCATACTGGCCCAAGGCGACCACGCCTCTCTGGTCCAGCTTGACGCCCTGAGGCGACAAATAGATGACCCTTATGGATTCCAGGGACGCACCGCAGCTCACCAGCCAGTTCCGGGCATCAGCCACGGCCCGTTGCAGAGGTTCAACCCGCATCACCATACCCGGTCCGCCACCATAGGGGCGGTCATCCACCGTTTGGTGCCGGTCCTCTGTGTAATCGCGCGGATTGAACGCGGACAGGGTGATCAATCCCCTCGTCACTGCCCGTCCTGTGATGCCATAAGAACGGATGGCATCGAGCATTTCCGGAAACAAGGTCACGACCGCAAAACGCATAGGGCCACACCCCGGTCTCATGGGATCAGAATTCCGGATCCCACCAGACCCTTATTTCCCGTGCCGACAGATCGACCGACTGGACATAGACATCGGGCACATAGGGAATCAATCTCTCCCGCCGGTCCGCGCTGCCTGCTCTCGGGGCTACGACCAATACGTCGTTGGCTCCGGTCTCCAGCATATCCGCAACCTCACCCAAAACCTGATCCTGTCCGGTGAAGCTGGTGATTACAGTCAGCCCTATCAGCTGATGCCAATAGTAGTCGCCGGGTTGCAGCTCAGGCAGCTTGGCGACATCCACTTCAATTTCATAACGCGCAATCTGCGCGGCTTCATCCCGGTCATCCAATCCTTTCAGATGGACGATCAGTCCCTGAGGCCTCAACTGATGAGCATCCACCTCAACGAACTTCAACCCCGAAGGCGTACGCAAGCGCCAGGGGGTGTACTGCAAAATATTCTCTTGAGGCTGAGTGAAGGATTTAACCTTTAGCCAGCCTTTGACACCAAAGACACCCGCCAGCTGCCCCACTACCAATCCAGGCGCTTCCTCAGATGTCATGGCACGCTCGCGCGGTTAATCAGGCGCTTTTGGCGGATTCTTTGATCAGCTTGCTGACACGCTCGGAAACCTGGGCGCCACAGCCCAACCAGTAACCCAGACGCTCAGAGTCGATACGCAGTTTCTCCTCCTGGCCGCGGGCGATGGGATTGAAAAAGCCCACACGCTCGATAAAACGGCCGTTGCGAGAGCTGCGGCTGTCAGTTACGGTCAGATGGTAAAAGGGACGCTTTTTGGAGCCTCCGCGAGCCAGTCGAATGGTTACCATGGGTGTATAAGTCCTATAGCTGAATTAAGTCAGCCCGGCCGTCGGAAAACGGCAGGGTTATGATCGAATTTTCACTGCTGAGCGCGCCGCCCTGGGAGGGGGGCCTGCAGAAGGCCGCGTATTCTAATCGAAAGAAAATAGCGTGTATAGAGTTTAAACAGAACCTATCTAAGCCTCAGCGACCGAAGCCCGGCGGCAATCCGCCCCCCATGAGGCCGGACATACCGCGCATCATCTTGGTCATGCCGCCACCTTTGAGCTTCTTCATCATTTTGCCCATCTGCTTGTGCTGCTTGAGCAGACGGTTGAGGTCCTGGATGTCGGCGCCCGCCCCCTGAACTATACGGCGTTTGCGCGAGCCGTTGAGAATCTCAGGGTCGCGACGCTCCGCCGGCGTCATGGAATTGATGAGCGCCTCCATACGCTTGAACTGGCGAGTGACGTCCGCCTGCTCCGCCATCTGCGCCATATTGCCCATACCCGGCAGCTTATCCAGCACAGCGCCCAAACCGCCGAGGCTCTGCATTTGCTGCAGCTGATCGCGCAGGTCCTCCAGATCGAATCCCTTTCCCTTCTTAACTTTCTGCACCAGCTTTTCGGCCTTGGCGCGATCCAGTTTCTGCTCGGCCTGTTCGATCAACGACAAAATATCGCCCATGCCGAGTATGCGGGAGGCCAATCTATCCGGGTAAAAAGGCTCGAGCGCATCAACCTTCTCTCCCATGCCCAGGAACTTGATCGGCTTACCCGTCACAAAGCGCACGGATAAAGCCGCCCCCCCCCTGGCATCACCATCGGCTTTCGACAGCACCACACCGGTCAACGGCAGCGCGTCATTAAAGGCCTTGGCGGTATTGACCGCATCCTGGCCAATCATCGCATCCACCACAAAGAGGGTCTCGACTGGGTTGATAGCCTTATGCAGCTGCTGGATTTCCTCCATGAGCGCATCATCTATATGGAGGCGGCCGGCCGTGTCCACGATCACCACATCCACATGCATCTTGCGAGCCTGGGATATGGCGGCCTGAGCTATGTCCACCGGCTTCTGGTCTGTCGAGGAGGGAAAGAATTCCACGCCTACTTCCGTGGCAAGGGTCTGCAACTGCTGGATTGCCGCGGGTCGGTAAACGTCGGTGCTGACCAGCATGACCTTCTTCTTTTCCTTATCCTTGAGAAAGCGCGCCAGCTTGGCCGAGGTGGTAGTCTTGCCCGCGCCCTGCAAGCCGGCCATCAGGAGCACTGCCGGGGGCTGGACAGCCAGATTCAAGCGCTCATTCGCTTCGCCCATCACCTGGGTCAGTTCCGCCTGAACTATCTTGAGGAATTGCTGACCCGGGTTGAGCGCCCGGGAAACCTCCTGCCCCAGAGCGCGCTTGCGCACCTGGTCCACGAAGGCCTTGACGACAGGCAGGGCGACATCCGCTTCCAGCAGTGCCTTGCGCACTTCCCGCAATGTGTCCTGAATATTGTCGTAATCCAGCCGCGCCTTACCCGTAATACTGCGCAGCGTCCGACTGAGGCGGTCCGATAAGCTTTCAAACATAATTTTGCTGATTCGTTCGTGGATGGAAAAAATGGCCGCAGTATATCCCCAACGTCATGCAAAAACGACCGCAAAGGCAGGCAATGCTTGCCAAGGCTCCGGCAACTTATCTAACCTACGGCCTTTTGTTGCGCGGCCACTCACTGGATCCAGAATCCCGCCATGCCTATAACTACTGCCACGGCCCTCTATTGCCTCGCCTGGGGTCTGCTGCTTCGCACCGCCTACCGCGGGCAGAACCAGCCACCAGCTCTGTTTAAAGTGTTGCTGGCCTGCGCTCTGGTTGCGCATGGATATGGCGTTTATCGGCAGATTGTAATGCCGGAAGGCTATCACTTCGTTTTTTTCAAGGTGTCCTCCCTGTTTTGCTGGGTAGCGAATTTCCTGATCCTCCTCAGCAGCTTGCGCAAGCCTCTGCACAACCTTTTCTTGATTACCCTGCCGGTATCCGTACTGGCACTGCTGAGCAGCCTTTTCATCAAATCGGACACAGCGCCCCTCAATCTCCAACTCACGCTGGGTGTCGCCAGCCATATACTGCTGTCGATACTGGCCTATAGCACCATGATAGTGGCAACCGTTCAGGCCCTCGCCCTGGCTTTTCAGAACCATCAGCTGCGTCACCGCCACCCCACGGGACTCGTCAGGCTGTTACCCCCGCTGCAGACCATGGAATCCCTGCTATTCGAGCTTCTATGGGCAGGGCAGATATTGCTTACGCTGGTTATCATTACCGGCGTGTTCCATATAGAAAATGTGGCGGCCCAGCATCTGCATCACAAGATCGCATTCACCATCATCGCTTGGGTGATCTACGCCATACTCCTATGGGGCAGACACTATCTCGGTTGGCGCGGCAACTCCGCCATCCGCTGGAGTCTGGCGGGATTTGCCAGCCTGATTCTGGCTTACCAGGGTACCAAGCTGGTATTTGAAATGATCCTCGGGCCTCAGTAGCACTGGCGCCGGGTTCGCTTGATCCAAGCTCCCGACTCCTTCACAATCTCCGACCCATTGTCAACACAGGCTCTGCGCCTTGGACGAAATATCCCTGGACGCGCTATTTATTGCGCTTTTTGTCCTGATCCTTTTATCCGCATTCTTCTCCAGCTCAGAGACGGGCATGATGTCTCTGAACCGATACAGGCTGCGTCATCTGGTCAAAAAGAAACATCGGGGCGCCACCAGAGCCTCCGAGCTTCTGCGCCGACCGGACCGTTTAATCGGTGTGGTGCTGATCGGCAATAATCTGGTCAACATATGGGCTACAGCTCTAGTGACCGTGATCGGGGCGCGACTCTATGGCGAAGCAGGCATTGCCATAGCGACCACACTGCTTACCCTGATATTGCTGATTTTCGCGGAAGTTACCCCCAAAACCATCGCCGCACTTTACCCGGAGCGGGTGGCCTTTCCAGCATCCTTTATCCTCAAGCCCCTTCTATGGCTGCTCTACCCATTGGTTGTTCTGGTCAATTCCGTCTCCAATTTGCTGGTGCGCCTGTTAGGAATGAATCCGAATTCCAAAACCCGCCTTACCGACCACCTGCATCCTGAGGAACTTCGGACAGTTGTTGATGAGGCTGGCGACCTGATACCCGATCAACACCAAGACATGCTTCTCAACGTTCTTGATCTGGAGAAGGCCACCGTAGAGGACATAATGGTGCCTCGGAATGAAGTGGTAGGGATCGATCTAGAAAATACTATCCCCGAGATTCTTCAGCTGATTCGCACCACCGAGTACACCTGCTTACCGGTCTATGAAGGTGACATCAACAATGTCGTAGGAGTACTGCACTTGCGCAATGCAGCGCGGTTCATCAGCAGTGATATGGACACCACCCACGAGGCTATTCGCAAGCAACTCCATACGCCCTACTTCGTTCTCGACTCCACCCCTCTGCATACCCAACTGCTGAACTTCCAAAAGGAAAAACACCGCTTCGGCATAGTGGTGGATGAATACGGAGACGTGCGAGGAATTGTGACCCTGGTGGATCTCCTGGAAGAGATAGTGGGAGAATTCAGTACAGACACAGCCCAGGAAAGCGAGCGCGAAGTCATACCCCTTGATGATGCCTGGTATCAAATAGACGCCACGGCATCCGTGAGAGACATCAACCGCAGCCTGGGCTGGCAACTACCCACCGATGGCCCCAAGACCATCAATGGTCTCATAGTTGAGTTTCTGGAAAGTATCCCTGACGCCATCTGCGGATTTGACCTCGGACGTTATAGATTCGAAGTGATGGAGCTGGGGGAGACAAGAATAGAAACAGCCAAGATCCGGGAATTGCCTGACCTGTGACGTCCTTTTCATATTCCACTGGAATTAAGACAAAGTCCTTAACACCTTTCCTGCCCCGCCAATATCGAGTAGTCCATCACAATTCCAATTAAATATTTTCAGAAAAACCCCTTAGGTCGCCACTTATTCCCATTTCGAATTGATTGCACAATAAAAATAGCATTTCGAAGTATGTTAGGATGCTTTTTAATCAACCCATGAATGTTGCCTAGTGATGTAAGAGGGCAAAATGAATCCAATTTTCTATGATATTCCTCGGCTGATGGAACTGGCCCGAAACAACCCTGACGAGCTAGAAAGATTAAGGCTGGAAGAAATTGAGAATCTGATCAGCCAAGCCCCTATACATCTACGCAAACGCCTTAGAGGTCTTCAATTCCAAATCGATTGTAAGCGCCGACTGCATAAGAATCCTTTGGGCGCTTGCATCGAAATCAGCCGCCTGATGCTGGACTCATTACAAGACCTAAATCTTGCCATCCAGGGCGAGCTTAAACCTACGACAGCTTCGTCCGAGCAGCGCAGACCGGCAGAGGTTATACCTTTTTCAGCAATAGCCAATTAGATGTACCGCTAAATATCCAGCAAACGCCAAGCCGCGTAAGCCGGCTCCTCATAGGGATGAGCCTGCTTCATAGCGGCTATGACTTGGCCCACCAATTCATCCTTGCAAACCATCTCCAATTGATACTCGGGAATCACCTCCACACATCCCTCTTCACCCACATAGGGATTGCTCCCTGATAGGGGCCGAAACTGTCCCTGCCCCAGAGTCTGCCAAGCGCACTCCTCATAAAGTCCGATCCGACCGGCCCCGGCTTTAAACATTGCCTGCTTGACCAGCTCCAAATGAGATTCAGGGACATAAACGCAGAGTTTGATCATAAACCAGACACCTATTGAACAGATTCTCGCTAAAATAGCCGCCCCTTAGCCCCTTGGCCGGACCTTGCTATGCAGTTATTCGTAAACAATCTCACCAATATAGATTTCAGTTACCTCTGCCCGGATAGAGGACTGGTGGGGGAAACCTGGTTGGTCAACATAGTCCTGAAAGGCCCCATCGATCCACAAGGAATGGTCTGCGATTTTGGCAAGGTAAAGAAAACTTTGAGAACTTGGCTTGATGCAACACTTGACCACTGCCTTCTCGTTCCGAATAACGCTGAAGCCATTCAAAGTCACGTAGAAAATGGAGTCACAGTGGTTCAACTCGAGCTCCCTCAGGATGAGTACATCCGGGTGGAATCCCCAAGCCAAGCCATAACCCTACTCGATGTGGAACGAATTACACCCGCAACGGCTGCGGCGTGGTGTATCAACCAAATAAAACCCATGTTTGGTGATCAGATTACATACATTCATCTGGAATTCTCACCAGAAGTCATAGATACACCCTACTACCATTACAGCCATGGACTGAAAAAGCACCAGGGCCAATGCCAAAGAATCGCCCACGGGCACAGGTCGAAGCTGCAAATCTGGCGCAACAGCGAGCCTTGTATCCAATCCGCAAACGAAATAGCGAGTCTGTGGAAAGATATCTATGTGGGTACACGCGATGACTGCGACCAGGACGATGGACGCCACCTGAGCTTTTCCTACGAGGCAGCTCAAGGACTATTCAAACTCACTGTTCCCAAGAGAAGCTGCTATCTCATCGACAGTGATACAACCGTGGAACTCATCGCACAGCATTTTGCTGAAACTCTGGGTCAGAAATATCCAAACGACCATATAGTCGTTAAGGCATATGAGGGGGTGGGTAAAGGGGCCATTGCGGAGAACATGCCACAAAAGCCAATCAATATATAAAACCTATTGATCCAAGTTATACAATAAATCCAAATTCTCAATGAGATCGATTATCATTAACTTGTCATTGAGGTTTTTGGAGTGGCTATATGACCAAGACACTTACCTTCGCTGCAATGCATTTTACAGTCGCGTTCACTGTTGCTTGGTTGCTGACCGGTGACTTTATCGTAGGAGGCTTGGTTGCGCTGGTGGAACCCGCAGTAAATACAGTGGCTTACCACCTCCACGAAAAGTTTTGGCAGGAGAAAGCTGCTGACCAAAACTCAGAGTTTACCTCACACGCTGAACGCGCCGCTCACTAGCGTACCAACTATAAGAAGCTGTCAGGGGCAAGGCGAGGAGCCGGGGTTGGACCTCAAAGTCCTATCGAACGAAGGCAGACCAAGTATCGGGATGGAGCCCCAAAGTAAAACGCCCCCGTTTGCGTTAGAAGCCTGACAAAACGGCAGGAAAGCCGTTTTGCACAGCGGCCAGCTGCCCGAAGGGCGAAGGCCATGGATGGCCCGAGTGACCATGACCGGTTATCCGC
>Ga0065721_10005101_pt1 | contig 22252 bp, 20 predicted proteins | sample Mesricmetagenome_FD_59108 | JGI IMG/M metagenome (GOLD analysis project Ga0065721, IMG submission 59108) | Mesophilic microbial community from rice straw/compost enrichment Sample: eDNA_1 v2 (version 2) | ecosystem: Engineered > Solid waste > Grass > Composting > Bioreactor | place: USA: Davis...
CGGCGAGCGTGCGCCCGCCGAGTGTGCCGGTCGAAAAGATGCGCTCGGGCATGGGCTGCCGGGTGATGGGCTGGGAGGACTGCAATATGCTGTTGGTGATGAGCGGTGCCTGGGATCGCGCCACCCTATGGGGTTCGGGCGGCTTGGCGCAGCCCGCCAGTACCGCGCCCGCAATCACAAGACTTATAACAAAACGCGAAAGCGACACGGCCTGAACTCAGCACAATCACAACTGAGCGCAGTTTTCGGGATTATGGTTAACAATCCCCTCGCAAGAGATTAAGAACTACTTACTTGCCAAGGATTTAGCGCGCCGCCCCAATGTATCCAGCGCACTGAGAAAGGCCGAGCGGTCGGCCGGACGGAAGCCGGGATTGTAGCCTTTTATCTCGCCCGTCTCCCTTAGGTGTTGCTTGAGGTCGCGCATGGCGAGCGCCATGCCGATGGAGGCAGGCGTGAATGGCTTGCCGGTGAAGCCGAGGACATGACAACCCTTGTCGATGGCACGGCTCGCCAACGGAATATCGGCTGTGAGCACAATGTCATTGGCTTGCGCCGCATCAACGATCCAGTCGTCGGCGGCATCCGCGCCGGCCGACACCACCACCACCTTGACCATCGGGTCGCGCGAAGGCCGGATGCCGCCATTGCTGACCAGCGTGATGACCAGGCCCAGCCGCTCGGCCACGCGCATGGCCTCGTCCTTGACTGGGCAGGCATCGGCATCGACGAAAATTTGCGGATCAGGCATGGGTGATGGCGTCTTTCACGAAAGCCAGCCGCTCGGCAACCGGGGCCTTGGGCAGCTCCACCACGCGATAACCCAGTTCCACATAGACGTCACGCATTGGGCCATAAATGCGCTGGGCATGGTCCCAACCTTCGGTTCGCTCCGCATCGTCGGTATAAATGTCTCGCCAGGGCGGTGCGAAGAAGACAGTGGGATTGTAGCGATAGAGCGTGGCGGCGCGGGAGAAATGCCCGGTATCGGGTAGCGCCAGCATGCGGCCAAATGCAACGAGGTCGGGAATGCCGCGATCGCACAGCACTGGCCCGGCATGGTCCCGCAGCGACTGCCAGCTCTGAATATCCCGGTCGAGCATGAGTTCGGCGAACATGGCCGGATGGCGCCATTGNACCGCGGGGCCATCGATGGCCGCCTGTGACTGGATGACCGCNCGGGCCGCCTCCTTGCCGACCTGGAATCCATNTCCTGCTGCCGCATNGAGCAGCGTGGTCTTGCCCGCGCCCGGCGCACCGGTNACGATGAAGAGATTGTCGGCATGATGAATCATGATGCGTCCTCGTGGCATGATGGAAGGAGACCGAATGGTGGGAAAGGTGATCGACAAGGCCGCGTGGGCGGATGCCACGGCGGGTATCGACAATTGGCGGGGAGAATTCGAGGGTGGCGCCCATGGCGCCGGCATCAGCGTGATCTTCGTCCACACCGACAAGATCGGTGGAGGACCACGCCTGCACAAGCATCCCTATCCCGAAACCTTCGTCATCCGCAACGGCAATGTGCGCTTCACCGTGGGGGATGACACGATCGACGCAGCGGCCGGGCAGATCGTGGTCTGCCCGGCCAATGTGCCGCACAAATTCGAGAATCTGGGCCCCGGCCTGCTCGAACAGATCGACATTCACGAGGCGGGCCGCTTCGAAACGGTGTGGCTGGAATAGACGCGTCTAGCGCGACGGATGCAGCCGAGTATCCAGCGCAAATGCCTCCTGCCCCCGCAGGGCATAGCNGCCCTGGGCCGTGGCAGCGACAAAGATCAGGTTCCAGCTATTCGTCGATACGACGCTGGGCACCAGCACGAATTTATGCGCCCGCAGCAAGGTGTCGCCAAAGGCCTGCTGACCTGCGCTCGGAACGCCCGGGCGCAGCCAGTTCGCATTGGGCAGGGTCGCGGCCTCCACGACATGGACATCCCGCGGATCGATGATGCGCAGCGATGTCAGCATGTGGGGGATCGTGTCCATCCGCTTGAAGCCACGATGCACCGCCACTTCCAGGATCGCGGTCGAGGCATCGAGCGCGCAATAGACCGCCCGCATACCTCGGCTGCTCCACCGTCCGCCAAAGCGGTAAGCGCCCTCCCCACTATCCCAGGTCGGCGCGAACTGGCTGGCATCGAGCCGCCAGGCGATAAGGTCGGTTCCGCCCAGCGGACCGGGCAGCGGTGCCGTCACACATAGACCCCATATTCGATCTGGCCGAGAAAGGCTTCGACCAGTTCAGCACCGGCCGACGTGGTCAGCAGGTCGAGCGGCTTGTGGCCGTTGAGCCCGATTGCCGGCTCGTTGAGCCATTCCTCGGCATCGCGCTGGCTGCCCATGACTTCGCTGGCCTTGGCGAGAATTTCGGCGAACTTCCACACGCGCCCGCTCTGCTCGACGCTGAGCGGCTGACCGGGATCGGCGCGGCGGCGCTGCAGCGTACGCAGGCTCATGCCGATGGCCTTCTCGAAGGCCACGGCATCGAGCACGGTCAACTGGCCCTCGAGATAGGTCAGCGCCTCTCCCGGCAGGCCGGCCGAAATGAGCTGATGGGCATCGAGCCCATCATGCACCGTCTGCTTGAGCAGCCGCTTGCCACCCAGCAACGCCGAGGCGCGCAAGGGCTCGTTCACAAAAGGCATTTGGGCAGCTTCGGCCAGACCACTCATGGCAACCTCCGTCATGTGTCGCCATATTTACGTCACATGTCGCAGAATTTCAAGCCCTAGTACACCACCACGCTCCGGATGCTTTCGCCGGAATGCATCATGTCAAAGCCCTTGTTGATGTCCTCAAGCCGCAGCGTATGAGTGATCATCGGGTCGATCTCGATCTTGCCGTCGAGATACCAGTCGACGATCTTGGGCACGTCGGTGCGGCCCTTGGCGCCGCCAAAGGCCGTCCCCGTCCAGGTGCGGCCGGTGACGAGCTGGAACGGGCGCGTGGAGATTTCCTTGCCTGCGCCGGCAACGCCAATCACCACCGACTTGCCCCAGCCGCGATGGCTGCATTCCAGTGCCTGACGCATAACCGTAGTGTTACCGGTGCAATCGAATGTGTAGTCGGCGCCACCGATAAGATCGCCGCGCCGCTTGGTAAGGTTGACAAGGTAGAGGACCACATCGCCGTCGATCTCGGTCGGATTGACGAAATGGGTCATCCCGAAGCGCTCGCCCCATGCCTTCTTGGCATTGTTGATATCAACGCCGATGATCATGTCAGCCCCGGCCAGCCGCAATCCCTGGATCACGTTGAGGCCGATGCCGCCCAGCCCGAACACCACCGCCGTCGCGCCGATTTCGACCTTGGCGGTATTGATGACGGCGCCGATGCCGGTGGTTACGCCGCAGCCGACATAGCAGACCTTGTCGAAGGCCGCCGAGGCATCGATTTTCGCCACCGCGATCTCGGGCAGCACGGTGAAGTTGGAGAAGGTCGAGCAGCCCATATAGTGGAATATCGGCTTGCCCTCGAACGAAAAGCGCGAGGTCCCGTCCGGCATCAGCCCCTGCCCCTGCGTCGCGCGGATGGCGGTGCAGAGATTGGTCTTGCCCGAGCGGCAGGAATAGCATTCGCGGCATTCCGGCGTGTAGAGCGGAATGACATGGTCGCCCTTTTTGACGCTGGTCACTCCGGGTCCCACATCCACGACCACGCCTGCGCCTTCATGCCCCAGGATGGCCGGGAACAGTCCCTCGGGATCCGCGCCCGACAGGGTGAAATCATCGGTGTGGCAGATGCCCGTCGCCTTGATCTCGATCATCACCTCGCCGGCCTTGGGACCATCGAGGTCCACCTCGACGATTTCGAGCGGCTTGCCGGATTGAAAGGCAACGGCGGCACGGGTCTTCATGGGGATTCTCCTCGGCTGTATTCCGCCAAGGTGTGGCACGGGCTCCGCCCGTGGGCAACCTATCCGCCGCCGCCCAGCGCCATGATCACGTTGACCGCCGCAGCGAGAATGATGGTGTTGTAGAGGTGCGAAAACACCAGGTGATAGGTCAGCCGCCGCCGCATCGCATTGGAGGTGATCTTGGTGTCGGACGTGGCGACCGAGGTGCCGACGGAATAGGAAAAATACATGAAGGCGGTGCCGTCAGGGTCCTCGTCGCCCGGGAAATCAAGTCCCCCTTCTATGCTCCTTTCGCCCTCGCTGACTTCGGGCTGCTGGTAGTATTCATAGGCATAGTGGAAAGCACCGACCGCCTGCACGGTGAACCAGCCCAACAGCACGGACGCCACACTGAGTGCCACCTCGGCGGTATCCGGCTTCTCGTCGCTGAGGGCCACGAACAGCGATACGACCGAGGCTACGATGACCACCAGAACCACCAGGAAGATGCCGCCTGCCGGCGCATCCTCGTCGCGGGCATGCTCGCGCAGATAGTCGGCCGTCAGTACCGGCAGCTTGAGAAAACTCAATGCCAGATAAGCCACAAAGAGGGCATTGGCCCCGATGGCGACGGCAAACTTCGGCACGAGCCAGAGCGCAACGGCAAAGAAGGCAAGGCCCGCGATCAGCCCGATATAGAAAGGCGCATGCCGGGGCATGATCCGGTCGAGCACGGGGCGATGTCGCGCCGCAGCCGTGGCGGCAGGCCGCTTGGTGGACGACGTTGCGGATTTCTTGTTCGGCATGGGAAACCGGTATCGAGGCTGCGCTGCTGCCAGTTTCCCCTAAACGCCGTTAGCTCACAATGGCTCCCGGCCCGGGCGTCGCACCCGGCGGCACCTTGCCCAGGATGATCATGCCCAGCACTTCGTCCTTGGTCACGTCCTCGGTGCGGGCGCTGCCCACCACCTGACCGTTCTTCATCACCACGACCCGATCCGCCAGGTCGAAGACGTCGTGGATGTCGTGACTGATGAGGAAGATGCCGATGCCGTCGGACTTGAGCTGCTTGATGAGATCGCCCACCTGCGCCGTTTCCTGCGGGCCCAGAGCCGCCGTAGGCTCGTCCATGATCAGGATGCGCGCATTGAACAGGATCGCCCGCGCAATGGCCACCGACTGCCGCTGCCCGCCGGACAGCGCTTTCACTGGCTCCTTGAAACGGCGGAAATTCGGATTGAGCCGCCCCATCACCTCGCGGGCCTTCGATTCCATCGCCGCATCGTCGAGCGTGCCGATCGCCGTGGTGATTTCGCGACCCAGGAACAGATTGGCGGCTGCATCCACATTGTCGGCCACGGCGAGCTGCTGGTAGATGGTCTCGATGCCATAGGCCTTGGCATCGCGCGGATTGTTGATCGTAGCGTCCTCGCCATTGATGCGGATCGAGCCCGCGTCGCGCTTGTAGGCACCCGACAGGATCTTGATCAGCGTCGACTTGCCGGCGCCGTTATGCCCGAGCAATCCCACGACTTCGCCTGGAAACAGGTCGATCGACGCCCGATCCACGGCGCGAATGCCGCCAAAGGCGATGGAGATGTCGTTCATCTCGACGAGAGGCGTTTTGGTGTCCAGCATGACAAGGACTCCCTAGTGTTTATTGCGGCGGTAGAGCGTGTCGAGCCACACCGCGAAGACAAGGACCGCACCGACGACGATGGACTGCAGCGGGCTGTCGAGACCCATCAGCACCATGCCTGATTGCAGCGACTGCATGACCAGCGCCCCCAGCAGCGCCCCGGCAATGGTGCCCACGCCACCGGCCAGCGACGTGCCCCCGATGACTGCCGCGGCAATGACATAGAGCTCGTCCAGCGTGCCCAATGCGTTGGTCGCAGCATTGAGGCGGGCCGACGAAATGGCGGCCGCGATAGCGCAGAGCGCGCCCATCAGCATGAAGATCTTGACCGTGACCCAACGCGTATTGATGCCGGCCAGCTCAGCGGCTTCGGGATTGCCGCCCATGGCAAAGACATAGCGGCCAAAGCGGGTACGGGTGGCGATGAAGGTCATGACCACGCCCACGCCCAGCGCGATCAGCACCGGAATGGCGATGCCATGCGAGATGAAGAGCCCGCCCTCGGGCACCGCAATGCCATTGGCCTCGGCATAGCGCTCGGCAATACGCACCGGCCATGGATAGGCATTGGCCACCAGGACTGCGCCGACGACCAGCCCACAACCGATAACGGCCAGCGCGGCCTCGGCCCAGAGCGGCCGCAGCGGGAAATTGAAGCGCAGCCGCTGCCGCCGGCCCCACCAGAGCCCGATCAGAATGGCGGCGCAGGCGATGACAGCGACGATCCAGCTCCACAACGATCCGATCGAGCCAGCCGGACCGCCGCCCATGAGCTGGAAGGTCGGGTCCATCGGCGCAACCGTTCGTCCTGCGGTAACCCACCAGGCGGCGCCGCGCCACACCAGATAACCACCCAGCGTGACGATAAAGGCCGGTACGCGCAGATAGGCAATGATCGTGCCCTGCAGCGCCCCGATGCCGACACCAACCACGAGACCCGCCGCCAGCGAGATGATCCAGATCATCGGATGCCCGAGTCCCAGGCCGAGCTGGGTAGGCAGGATATCGGTCTGCATCACGCCCATCACCATGCCGACCAGGCCCAGGATCGAGCCGACCGACAGGTCGATATTGCGCGTGACGATGATGAGCACCATGCCGGTGACCATCACGGCGACGGAGGCCGTCTGCACCGACAGGTTCCAGAGGTTGCGGGGTGTCAGGAACAGTCCGCCCGAGAAGATGTTGAAACCGATCCAGATAATGGCCAGGGCGCCGATCATGCCCAGCAGACGGGTATCGAGCTCGGTCGCCATCAGGAAGCGCTGCAGCGGATTCTGCACGAACCGGCTCGGATGGATGTTGGTTGGAATGGCGTGCTGTTCTGCCAAGGTGCGTCTCCCCCGCTGGGCTGCCCCGCCATCCGGCGGTGCTGTCCTGTCACGACGGTGCCGCGGCGCGAACGCCGCGGCACCGTACTGCGACAGGATATTACGATTGTGCCTCAGTTACACGCGGCAACCGAACCGGCGGGCACGCCGGCGCAGACCACGTCCTTGGACACCCAACCGGCGTCGATGACGACGTTGAGATTGTCCTTGGTGATGGCGACAGGCGCGATGAAGAAGGCATTCATGGCAACGCCCTTCGGTCCGCCGTTGAACGGCACGACGCCGGTGACAGCGTCGAGTGCGGTGCCGCCAGCCAGCTCGAGCGCCACTTCAGCGGCCTTCTTGCCGAGTTCGCGTGCGTCTTTCCAAACGGAGACGGTCTGGGTGCCGAGCGCGATGCGGTTGAGGGCGGCATGGTCGCCGTCCTGGCCCGAAACCGGCACCGAGCCGGCCAGGCCCTGGGCAGCCAGCGCGGCGATGGCGCCACCAGCCGTACCGTCATTCGAAGCGACGACGGCATCGACTTCGTTGTTATTGGCGGTCAGGAACTGCTCCATATTCGCCTGGGCGACTTCGGGGTTCCAGTTGTCGGTATAGGCTTCGCCGACATTCTTGATCGCGCCGGAGTCGATACCGGCCTGCAGCACTTCCATCTGGCCCTCGAACAGGAAGTCCGCGTTCGGATCGGCCGAGTTGCCCTTGATGAAGACATAGTTGCCTTCCGGCTGGACGGCGGCGACGCCGGCAGCCTGGAGACGCCCGACTTCCTTGTTGTCGAAAGTCAGGTAGAAGGCATCCGGGTTCTCGATCAGGCGGTCATAGCCGACCACCGGAATGCCTTCGGCCACGGCCGCGGCAACGGCGGGGCCGACAGCTTCGCTGTCCTGCGCCAGCACGATGATCGCGTCAGCGCCCTGGGCGATGAGGCTTTCGATATCGGTGAGCTGCTTGGAAGCCGACGACTGGGCGTCAGCCGAAATATAGGTCGCACCGGCCGCTTCGAGCACGGCCTTGATGGCTGCTTCGTCGGTTTTCCAGCGTTCTTCCTGGAAGTTGTTCCAGCTCACGCCGACAACGACGCCGTCCTGGGCAAAGCTGGCGACACTGGTCGCACCAGTAATGGCGGTCGTGCATAGCAAGACCGTGAGAAACTTGTTCATGTCTGTCCTCCCTCGCGGGCAGTCCTCTGCCCGCCTACGTGCCGGTGGCTTCGCCCCAGCGGGCACTCTCCACCAGCGCCCTGAGCATTAATTTTACTGCTCGAAAAAACATGTGACATACCGGCCTCAGGTGAGTCAACTTCAATTTCGAAACCCGAAATAAATAGGGATTGCGATATCAGCGGAGGAATGGTGTGTTGCATCGGAGTGAGGAGTAAGGTGGTTGACGCGGAACGTCAGCGATAGCGACAGCGTCCGGCGTCAGAACCGGGGCCTCGTGCTTGGCGCCCTGCGCGTCCAGGGTGCGCTGTCCCGCACGGCGCTGGCGGCCAGCACGGGCCTCAGCCATGCCAGCATCACCGCCATCACTCACGATCTCATCAACCAGCAAGTCATTGCCGAACTCGAACCCGGGGAAAAATCCGACGGTCGCGGCCGTGGGCGCCCGGCTACCCTGGTCGGCTTCAACCGACAGATCGGCGCCGCCGCCCTGTTCGAGGTCGATGTCAATCGCGCCCGCCTGTCGCTGGTCGATTATGGCGGCATCCTGGTCGACCGCATCGAGTCACCGGTCAGCCCTGCAACTTTCGCCAATTCTCCGCCGGCCGTTTTCTTTGCCGAGCGGCTGCGCCAGCTCCAGGCCCGCAACCCCACCGAGGCAGCCAGCCTGCGCCGCGTGGCCATCTCGGTACAGGGGATTCTCGACCGCGATGGCGATGGGCTCAAATGGTCCCCCATCGCCCATCTGGCCAATCGCCCCTTCGCGCACGAACTCGCCGCGGCCTTTGCCGTGCCAGTCACCCTGCACAAGCGCGGCCGCCTGCTCGCCGAGGGAGCACGCTGGCTCGACCCGGCCTTGCATGATGCCAGCGTTGCCACGGTCTTTGTCGGCTCCACCGTCGCCATGGGTATGACCTTCCGCGGCCAGATCATGGGGCGCAGCGATGAAGGCGCTACTGAATTCGGCCATATGAACCACGCACCCAATGGCGCCCTGTGCCGCTGCGGCATGCGCGGCTGCATCGAAGCCTATGCTTCCGACTATGGCGTGCTGCGCACCGCCTATTCCGTGCCCGAAACCGCTACCCCTGCCCCGGCCGTGCCAAGCCAGGAATATGACGGGCTGATCGCCCGCGCCGAGGCCGGAGACCGTGCCGCCACCCATGCCTTCAACATTGCCGGCCGCGCCGTCGGCTTCGGACTCAGCCGCATGATGGCAGTCTTCGACCCGTCGCACATTCTCATCGTTGGCCCGGGCGCCCGGGCCTTCGGCCTGATGCAGCCCGAGATTCACGCTGCTCTTTCCAGCGCGCTGGTCTGCCGCGTCAACGGCCTGCCCGAAGTGGTGGCCCATCGCGACGAGAAGGAGCCCGTCTTCAAGGGCCTGCTGATGAAGACGCTGAACGACATCGATCAATCCGACATTGCGGCCATGAGCTGAGAGGCGTGGTCAATCGGTTGTATTCACATACGATATCGCCCGCTGCCGATTAACCACTGGATGACAATCGAGCGTCACGGTTTTGATTGAAATAGTATCCATTGCTTCTCGGCACCGCAGATATTCACGATCGAACAAGGCTTCGCCACCATGACCCAGACGATTGTACCGGTTATCCTCGCAGGCGGTCAGGGAACGCGTTTGTGGCCCATGTCGCGGGCTGCCAGGCCGAAGCAGTTCCTGCCCCTTACCGGGCCGAGCAGCCTGTTCCAGAAGACGCTGGAGCGCGTGTCGGACCGGGGCCTCTACGCGCCGCCCATCGTCATCACCAATTCCGAATATCGCTTCATCGTCGCCGAACAGGCTTCGGAATGCGGCGTGGCGCCGGCAGGCATCCTGCTTGAGCCGGTGGCCCGCAATACCGCGGTAGCCATCGCCGCCGCGGCCGCCTTCGCCAGCGACCGGTTTGGCGCGAATGCCATTCTGCATGTGCTGCCCTCCGATCATGATGTCATTGTCGATGATGGCTATCGGCTCGCCGTGGCCCAGGCGGCGGAAGCCGCCGCCGCCGGCCAGTTGGTTACCTTCGGCATCATGCCAACCCGGCCTGAAACCGGCTTTGGCTATATCCAGTCGCAGGCGGCCCTGGGCACCGGCGTGCAGCCCGTCGAGCGTTTCGTGGAAAAGCCCGATGCCCAGGAGGCCGCCCGGATGCTGGCTGTCGGCGGCTATTACTGGAATTCCGGCATGTTCATGCTCGGCGCCGGAACCTTCCTGCGCGAATGCGAAGCTCTCGCGCCCGATACGCTGACCGCCGCACGCAGTGCCGTCTCAAAGGCCAAGGCGGACCTGGATTTCGTCCGGCTGGACGAGGAGGCCTTCGCAGCTGCGCCCAATATTTCGGTCGACTATGCCATCTTCGAAAAGACCGCACGGGCCTCCGTGGTTGCGGTCAGCTTCGGCTGGTCGGACCTGGGCAGTTGGGATGCGGTCTGGAGCAATGCCACGCTGGATGCCGCCCGCAATCTTGCACAGGGACCTGTCACTCTCGACGGCGTGAAGAATTCCCTCGTGGTCAGCGACCATGCCCATGTCGCCGTCAATGGCCTCGATGACGTGGCCATCATAGCCACCAATGACGCGATCTATGTCGGCCGGCTGTCGGAGGCGCAGAAGGTCGGCGCCATGGTCAAGGCCTTGCGTGCCGACCAGGCGACATCCGCCCTGACCGAAATCCACCAGACAGCCTATCGTCCCTGGGGCGGCTACACATCGGTGCTCAGCGGCGAGCGTTTCCAGGTCAAGCGGCTCTTCGTCAAACCCGGCAAGAAGCTCAGCCTGCAGAAGCACCATCACCGCGCCGAACACTGGATCGTCGTGCGCGGCACTGCCGAGGTGACAATAGACGGTGTCATGAGCGAGCTCAGCGAAAACCAGTCCATCTACCTGCCCCTGGGCTGCGTCCACCGCCTCGCCAATCCGGGCAAGATCGTGCTGGAACTGATCGAGGTGCAGACCGGCTCCTATCTCGGCGAAGACGACATCATCCGCATCGAGGACGAATTCGGCCGGGCGTGAGACCCCGACCGACCGTCGCCTCAGAGCTTCAGCCAGTCATGCAACTGGTCGGCCAATGCGGCCGGCGCCTGCTCGGCCCCGTGCAGCACCAGTTCGGGGGACTGTGGCGGCTCGAAAGGGGAATCGATGCCGGTAAAATTCTTGATCTCGCCGGCACGGGCACGCTTGTAGAGCCCCTTTGGGTCGCGCGCCTCGCAAACTTCAAGCGGCGTATCGACATAGACTTCGCAGAAGTCGATATCCCCCGCGATCTCGCGCGCCAGCCGCCGCTCCTTCTCGAAGGGCGAGATGAACGACACCAGTACGATTAGGCCCGCATCAGCCATGAGCCGCGCTACTTCGGCCACGCGACGAATGTTTTCGACACGGGCCGCCTCGGTGAAGCCCAGGTCCTTGTTAAGGCCATGGCGCACATTGTCGCCATCCAGGATGTAGGCGTGGCGCCCTTCCGCGGCCAGACGCTTCTCGAGCAGGTTGGCGATGGACGATTTGCCGGAGCCCGATAGCCCGGTGAACCAGACGATCCGCGCCGTCTGCCCCTTCATGCGGGCACGCACCTCACGGTTCACGTCGAAGGACTGATAGGTCAGGTTCTGCGCCCGGCGCAGGCCAAATTCGATGATCCCCGCACCCAGCGTCGCATTGGACAGCCGGTCGACGAGGATGAAACCGCCGGTCAGGGCATTGGCTGAATAAGCGTCGAAGGCGATCGGCTTGTCGGTAGCGATGGTGACCGTCGCCACCTCGTTGAGGTCGATCTTGGTGGCGGCAGTATGTTCCAGCGTATTCACATTGGTGCGGAACTTGAGGTCGGTAATCGTCGCCGGCACGATCTGCGAGCCGACCTTGAGCAAATAGGAGCGCCCCGGAAAGGCCGACTCCTCGCTCATCCAGATCAGCCTCGCCTGGAACTGGTTGGAAAATTCCGGCGTCTCGCCCGGCCGCGTCAGCACATCGCCGCGTGACACGTCGACCTCGCGGTCGAGCACGAGCGTCACCGCCTGGCCGGCCACCGCCTGTTCCAGGTCGCCGTCCATCGTGACGATGCGCCTGATAGCGGCGGGCTTGCGCGACGAGGCAATCAGCACATCGTCGCCCACCGCTATGCTGCCGGAGGCCACCGTGCCGGAAAAGCCCCGAAAATCGAGGTCCGGCCGGTTCACCCACTGTACCGGAAAGCGGAACGTCTGCGCCGTCCGGTCTTCGGTGACGTCGATGGCTTCGAGATAAGGCACCAGCGCGGGCCCCGAATACCAGGGCATGTTGCCGCTCGGCACCAGGATATTGTCGCCCCGCAATGCCGAAACCGGCACGGCCTCCAGCGTCTTGAACCCAAGCGGCTCGGCAAAGGCGCGGTATTCGCTGACGATCTTGTCAAACACAGCCTGATCGTAGCCGACCAGATCGATCTTGTTGACGACCAGCACCACATGCTTCACCCCGATCAGCGACAGGATGAAGCTATGCCGCCGCGTCTGCGTCAGCACCCCCTTGCGCGCATCGATCAGCACCAGCGCCAGATCGGCATTGGACGCGCCCGTCGCCATGTTGCGGGTATATTGTTCGTGGCCGGGCGTATCGGCGACGATGAACTTGCGCTTGTCGGTCGAAAAGAACCGATAGGCTACATCAATGGTGATGCCCTGCTCGCGCTCGGCGGTCAGCCCGTCCACCAGCAGCGAAAAGTCTATGCCTTCGTCGCCCGTGATGCGGTTGTGGCTTTCTTTCTTGAGGCTCGCCAACTGGTCGTCGAGGATCAACTGGCTGTCATAGAGCAGCCGCCCGATCAGGGTGGACTTGCCGTCATCGACGCTGCCGCAGGTCAAGAAGCGCAGCAGCGACTTGTCTGTCTGCTGGTTGAGCCAGAGGTCGATATCGGTGTCGGGCGTCGCCATTGGCAGGCTCATCAGAAATACCCTTCCTGCTTCTTCTTCTCCATGGAACCGACGCTATCGCTGTCGATCAGCCGCCCTTCCCGCTCGGAGGTGCGGCTGGCCTGCATTTCCATGATGATTTCGGGCAGTGTCGCGGCGGTCGAGCGAATCGCGCCTGTCAGCGGGTAGTCGCCCAGGGTGCGGAAGCGCACCATTTCCTGGCGCGGTGTCTCGCCCGGCTCAAGCCGGAACCGGTCGTCATCCACCATGATCAGTGTACCGGACCGATCGACCACAGGCCGCTGCTTGGCATAGTAGAGCGAGGGCAGTTCAATGCCCTCAGAATAGATGTAGGTCCATACATCGAGCTCGGTCCAGTTCGAGATCGGGAAGACGCGCATGCTCTCGCCCGGATTTAGCCTGGTATTGAACACCCGCCACAGTTCCGGTCGCTGGTTCTTGGGGTCCCAGGCATGGCTCGCATTGCGGTGGGAGAAGATGCGCTCCTTGGCGCGCGACTTCTCCTCGTCTCGCCTGGCACCGCCGATGGCGGCGTCATAGCGCCCGGCATTGAGTGCCTGCCGCAGTGCCTGCGTCTTCATGATGTCGGTAAAGCGCGACGAACCATGGTCGAAAGGGTTGATGCCATCGCGCAAGCCGTCCGGATTGGTGTGGCTGATGAGATCGAAGCCATGCTGCTCGGCCATCCGGTCGCGAAACGCGATCATTTCGCGGAATTTCCACGTGGTGTTCACATGCAGCAGCGGAAACGGAATCTTGCTGGGGAAGAATGCCTTGCGTGCCAGGTGCAGCAGGACACTCGAATCCTTGCCGATCGAATACATCATCACCGGGCGTTCAAAGCTTGCGGCGACTTCCCGTAGGATTTCGATGCTTTCGGCCTCAAGGCTTTGCAAATGCGTCAGGCTCGCCACGGTGATTCATACTCCGGTAAAAGCACTCGCGGCAGACCGCGCTATGAGGCGCTTGGTTAGGCCGCCGACGCTTTTCCATCAAGCCCTAAAACCCATCGAATCCGGCACGGTGGAGGCTTGGGGCAGTTTTTATCCGCAGCTCTACAAAAGCGGCAACACCCTGCCTGCAACCGCACGCCCGCAACAGCAAATGCATCACCCCTCGACCCGGCAAAGAAAAAAAGTTCAACGTATCCCGATCAGGTCGTGTCTGAACCAGTCATTTTGGGAATGGTGCCGGCAGCAGGGTTCGAACCCGCGACCCCCTGATTACAAATCAGGTGCTCTACCAACTGAGCTATACCGGCACGCCGTGGCCATTAGCATTCCGCTACCACTTCAGCAACCTTATGGCGCGTCATGCGTCATTCCGGCGAGGCCGATACGCGGCGGCGGTTTACCTAAGTACCACTCTCCTGCCGCGGCGCTGGATTTTACGGTATACGTTCTCTGCGCGAGGATGAGAGACAATCGCAATGCCTGCAATTTCCAGCGATAGAGTATTGTTTGCCACCCTGGCCTTCTGCGTCCTGGCCCTGGGCGCCTGGACGCTGGCCCGCGAGGCTGCGCAATATCTGGTGACCGGCACAAAGATCGAAAGAATCGCCGCTCTGCCCGACACGCCACCCTTTCCTGGCCTGGCGCTATCGACCCGGCAGGACAATCTCAGGGACTGTGTCTATGCGCTAAACCGCCGATCCTCGCTGCAGGTCCGCTTTATATCGGAGACATTCAGCGAGAGCCTGCCCGCCCGTTGCAGCGCCATGGCGCTCGACGCCGTCGAGCAGATGCCAACCTATTCCTACGGGTGGTACGCCCTGGCTTACACCGATGCGTTGATGAATGACTGGACCGCGATGAATGAGCATCTCTACCTGGCCCAGCAGACCGGCCAGGCCAGCCAATGGGTGGCGGAACAGCGCGTGGCGCTGGCCGAAACCTATCGCTCCCATCTCGACGAGCGAACCCTCGCGGGCAACGATACCGACCTGACCCTGCTGGTGCGCAGCCAGCGTGGCATCGGGTCGATTGCCGCCCGCTATATCGGCGACCCCGCCTTCCGCGAACGCATCACGGCGATCGTCGAAACCATGCCAGAAGATATCCAGCGCCGCTTCATCGGCGTGCTCCGTTATCAGACGAGGTAGCCTGACGTGTCGGAAATCCAGATCACCAGTTCGTCTGGTCGCCGCACCGGCACTTCGCAGGATGCACGCACCGGCAAGGGCCAGCGGCGCCTGAATACCGTCGTCAGCTGGCTGCTGCTTTTCGTGGTCGCCCTGGCGCCCCTGCCTTTCGCCAGCGTCCGCCCGGCCTTTTCCGGCCTGTGGGCGGCCTATATCGGTCTGGTGGGCCTGGCCTATTTCGTCATGCTGATGCTGCGCGGCGAAAGGCCGCGCTTCGATCTGGCCCGCCTGCGCGTCCTGACGCTGCTGTTCGGCCTCACCAGCGCGACGCTTTTGCTTCAGTTGGTCCCCATTCCCGGTGTGTCCGTCCCCCTGCCCGATGGCGGCAGCATCGCCATTCCCCAACTCACTATCGCGCCGGGCATGACCGCGCTGATGCTTTGCCGCCAGCTCAGCTATGGCCTGTTCGCCATCCTGGTGATGCAGGTATGCGTCAACGACAACCGCCGCTCGCAGGTCCTCGGCACCATCCTGGTGGTCGTGGTCGTCTACGGGCTCTACGGCATGTTCGCGCTGCAATCCGGCGACACCATTCTGGGCATGCCGAAATGGGCCTATTTCGGCGCCGCTACCGGTCCCATGGTCAACCGCAACTCTTTTGCGACTTTCGAGGGCATGGGCGCGGTCCTGGCTCTGTCGATGCTCGCCAGCCGCATCGTCAACCAGGCGGACCGGCACAAGGACGATGGCCGGATCGCCAACAATTTCAGCGCCATTCTGCTGCTCGCCGTTACCTATGCCTTCCTGCTCGTCGTCATCATCTCCACCCAGTCGCGCATGGGACTGGCCGCGACCCTCATCGGCTCCGTGGTCGTCGTCCTACTGACGCTCAGCGCCGCGCGCAATTTCCGGTTCGGCGGCTATGCCATTCTGGGCCTACTGCTCGTACTCGCCGCCGGCCTCGTCCTGTTCGGCGGCGGCGTCTTCGAGCGGCTTGGCTCGCTGGAAAGCTCGGGCGAAGTCCGTGGCGAACTCTATCGGCAGACTTGGGATCTCATCATGCTGCGGCCTCTGACCGGCTTTGGCGGCGGTACGTTCGAACTGGCTTTTCCGCTGGTGCAGCACGCACCTGTGAGCCCCGACATGGTCTGGGAAAAGGCGCACAATACCTATCTCGCGCTCTGGGCCGAGCTGGGCCTGGTCGTCGGATCGCTGCCGGTTATCGCCGTGGCGATCATCGCCTTCTGGTTCCTGCGCAACGCCATCACCCGTCGCGGCTCCTGGCGAGCCCAGGTTGCCGGCCTCGCCGTCATCATCCAGTGCGGCGTCCATTCACTAGCCGATTTCAGCCTCGAAATCCCCGCCAATACATTCCTGTTCATCGCCCTGATCGCAGCGGGCCTCGCGGCAATGCCAGAAGGCTCACGCAGGCGGAAGGCGGACGATGCTCGCTAGACTCAGGTCCCTGTTCGGCGCTGCACCCGTCGATAGCCAGCGGTCGGAGCGTGCGCATCTCTCCGCGCCGGAATGGCCCGCCGTGGTCTATGCCATCGGCGATGTACATGGCTGCCTCACCGAACTGCGCGGGCTGGAACAGCGCATTGTCGAAGACGCCGCTGCCATCGAAGGCGAGAAGTGGCTGGTCTATCTTGGTGACCTCGTGGATCGCGGGCCAGAATCCGTCGGCGTCCTGGACCGCCTCCTCGCCCGCCCGCCCCAGGGCTTCCGCCGCATCTGCCTCGCCGGCAATCATGAAATCATGATGCTGGCCTTCCTCGAAGACCCCGCCAGCCAGCCTGAATGGCTGCAATTCGGCGGGCAGCAAACTCTGGCATCCTACGGCATCGATGCGGCGCGCCTGCTCGCGACTCCGGCCCGCCAGCGCCGCGCCATTCTCGACAGCCATGTGCCGCAGGACCATGTGGAATTTCTTGCCGACCTGCCGCTGACCCTGTCCCTGCCGGGCGTGGTATTCGTCCATGCCGGCCTGCGGCCCGATATCCCGGTCGACCGGCAGGCGGAAAACGATCTGCTCTGGATACGGGAGGAATTCTTCATGGCTCCCCCCCTTCCCGGGCGCCTGGTCGTGCATGGCCATACGCCCGCCAAGGAGGCCGTTATCCTACCGGGCCGTATCTGCGTCGATACTGGCGCCTTCGCCACAGGGCGTCTCACCGCGGTGCGGCTTTCCCCGGATCAGGAACCCCGGATCATCGACTACTCAAGGGGTTAGCCACGTTCGTTTACCGAGCTACACACATTCGTGCCAAGCTGCGCAAAGGGGCTATGCGCCCCCATCGATACCACTTAATAAGTCTTATCTGATAGCGATCTGCGACCATTGACGCAGACCTCCGAGGACATTCATGGGCGAGACGGAACTAGACCTTCGCGGAATTCTCGGCGTCTTGCAGCGTCAGTTTCGGCTCATACTCACAACAATTGTGGTCGTTGTTGGCCTTGCCACTATTGTCGCCTTTGCGCTCACCCCCTCTTATACATCTTCTGCGCTGATATTGGTCGATCCGAGCAACAAGAACCTGCTCGATCCCGAATCGCAGATGATAAGCACGTCCGCGGACAGTGCGCGCATCGACAGCGAGGTCGAGCTCGCCCGCTCCGACAGCGTGCTCCTGCGCGTCATCGAGCAGGAAGAGCTGGTCAAGGACCCCGAATTCGGCGTTTCCCTGGGCCTGACCGCGCGCGTCCTGTCCTTCCTGCGGCTGCGCGAACCGACGCTGCCCACCGGCGCCGAAGCGCTCAATGAAGCCCTGACCAGCCTGCGCAATGCCCTTTCGGTGCAGCGCCGCGGCCTCACCTACCTGATCTCCGTCCAGGTTCGGTCAGAGGATCCCGAAAAGGCGGCCCGCATCGCCAACGCCGCCACGGAGGCCTATATCGCCGACCAGTTGGCGTCCAAGGTCGACAGCATCCTGGCCTCGCGCAGTGTCCTCCAGGCCCGGACCACCCAGGCCCGGCAGGCCATCGTGACCTCCGAAGAATCCTTCGACAGTTTCATCGAACAGAATATCGCCCGCATCACCCGCGACACCGGCAATGCCGACTTTGCCACGACACAGGAGCAGATCAGGCAATTGCAGGCGGCTCGTACCGAGTCTGCCAGCGTGGCAGCCAGCGTCGAGCAGTCGCTGCAGAACAGCAACTGGGACGCCATCGTGGCGAGCCTGCAGTCGGACGCGCTGGAGGCCCTCAACCAGCAGCGCAACGAGCTGTCGCAGAACCTGTCGACCGCGGCGGAAGGTTCGCCCGTACAGGTCAGCCTGCGCGACGAACTCGCCCAGATCGAGGAGCGCCTGCGCACCCAGACCCAGTCTGAGGTCACCGCCTTGCGCGATACTGTGCAGCAGAACCAGGCCCGGGAAGAAGAGCTGCGCCAGTCCATGCGCGCCGACGTGCTCTCGAGCAACCTGTCCGCCGACGTACTGACGCAGCTCTATGAATTGCAGCAGAATGCCGAGCTGGCTCGCGCGCAATACCAGACCCTGCTGTCCCGCTCGCAAGATCTCGAGGCCCAGGCCGACCTGCAGGTCGCCGATAGCCGCATCGTTTCGCCCGCTTTGCCGCCACAGCACCCCTCCTTCCCCAACAAGACGCTGATCCTGACCCTTGCCGCCTTGCTGGCCGCGGGCCTCGGCATTGGCCTCGCCTTCCTCTACGAAAACCTCATCGGCGGCTTCACCAGCCAGGAGCAGGTCGAGGCCGTGCTGCGCACGCCGGTGGCAGCCGTCATCCCGCGCGAGCGTGTCAAATCCGAAAAGGACAGCCTGTCCAACCTGATGGTGCAGTCTCCGCTNTCGATCTTCGCGGAATCCATCCGGCGTGCCCGNGCCAGCATAGAACAGGCCCTGCGTCCNCTGCGGCACGGTGACGAGGGGCGTGGCGCCGTCATCATGGTGACCTCGACCGCGCCCAATGAAGGCAAGACCACCTTCTCGCTATCGCTGGCGCGCTCCTATGCCCTGTCCGGCCAACGCGTCCTGCTCATCGATTGCGACCTGCGCAAGCCGAGCATCCATCGCCATCTGGGCCTCGAGCCCTCGCATGGCCTGATGGACTTCCTGACATCCGATATCGACAACGCCGCCAATATCGGCACCATCATCACCCGGGACGAGCTGACCAATGTCACGGTCATCACCGGCACCCGTCGCAGCGATATCCCCACCGACCAGCTTCTGGCCGGCGCCGGTTTCGTACGGCTGATTCATTCGGCGCGGCAGACCTTCGATACGGTCATCCTCGACACGCCGCCCATCGGCCCGGTCGTCGACGGCCTCTATATTTCTGCCTTTGCCGACGTCATCTGCTTCGTCGCCCGCTGGGCCAGCACGTCGCAGCAGGACGCGCGCAAGAGCATTGCGAGCCTCACCGCATCCAAGCAGGAAGACGCCACCATCCTGGCGGTTCTTAACCAGCAGGACGATGCCGGTCGCACCTACCAGCGGCGCTACGCGGGTTACTATTCCTATAATAGCTGAGGCCGGGGGCCGGTGCCATGAAGCGAGTGCTGGTGCCCCTGCCGCCCACCACCTGGGGGGGCCTGCATGCCTTTTCCCAGAACATCGCCCCGGCACTGCGCGACCTGGGCTGGGAACAGGTGCTGGTCGTGCCAAACGAAGCCGGCGAAGTCATCGAGCGCCTGACGGGCAGCGGCATGCGCGTCGTGCCCGCCGCCTTGGGCCGGCTGCGGAAATCGCCGCTGGCCTCCGCCAGGACGATTGCCGGCATTCCGCGTGAAATTGACATGCTCGCGCGCCTTTGCACCGAGCTCGACATCACCGCCGTGCAGGCCGTGGGCGCCCATCACTATCATGGCCTGCTGACGGCCAGGCGAACCGGTCTGCCCCTGGTCTGGCAGTTGCATTCCAACATCCTACCCGCCCCGCTGCGGGCGATAGCAGGTCGCATTATCCGCCGTTCCGCCAAGGTCATCATGACCAATGGCCGGCGCGTCGGCCGCAGCTTTTTCGGCCCCGGCTTCGAAACCATGGGCGCGCGGGTCTTTTACGCCCCGCTCGATGCCAGCCGTTTCGTTCCGTCCGCGGAAATCCGGCAAGCGGTCCGCGCCGAACTTGGCCTGCCGCTCGACGCGCTTGTTGTTGGTACGATCGGCAACCGCGTCGAGCAGAAGGATCACGCCCTGCTGCTGCAGATTGCCGACCTGACCCAACACCTCTTTCCTCGCCTGCGTTACCTGATCCTGGGTGCCGACAACGAGCCCTACCGAGCGCGCTATCAGCGCGAGGTGGTTGATCCGGCGGCGGCGCTCAACAGCACCTGCCCCGGCTATGTCACCATTGCCGCGCCGGGCACCCGCGTTCCCGAACTCATCAACGCCCTCGATATCTTCGTCCTCACCAGCAAGGCCGAAGGCGTGCCGATCGCTCTGTTCGAGGCGGGCAGCATGGCCCTGCCTGTGCTCAGCACCGATGTCGGCTCGATCGCCGAGGTCATCGAAGACGGCGTCACCGGCCATCTGTTCCAGCGCGACGACAAGACCGCGACCAGCTTTGCCGCGCGGATCGAGCAGCTTGCCGACGATCCGGAGGCACGCCATACCCTCGGCTCGGCCCTGCGCCGGCGCGTTCACGACGACTTCTCGGCGCAATCAGTGGCCCGCATCCATGCCGAGGCCTATCAGGCGGCGACTGCACCATGAAAACGGTCCTGGCCCATACAAATCGGCTTGCGCGCGGAGGACTGCGGCGGTTCGGTGGCTCGGCGCTTCTGGTGGCTCTGGGCCGGTTGGCCTTTCTGGCCTTCTTTGCCGTCGCCGCGCGGTTCTCCTCGGTCACCCAGTTCGGCGAATTTGCCACCAGCCTGGCGCTGGCGCAGATCCTGGCGATTGCCGCGACGCTGGGTACAGCCCCCGCGGCACAGGCCATCCTGCCCGCTGCCATGGGCCGGCGAAACGGCCGATTGGCCGATATCTTCATCCGCTTCAGCCTCACCATGACGCTGCTGGCAACGCTCGGTTTCGGACTGGTACTGCTGCTGATCGGTATAGCAGCGGATCAACTCGACATTCCCGGCGGCCTGGGCACAATGACCCTGGGCGCATGCTACCTGTTGCCCGGCATCGCCTTTGGCACCCTGCGTGAATTTCTCGCTCGGTCCACCGGACATACAACGGTGGCCCTGCTCCCCCGCGACGTGGTTTGGACCGTGGCCTGCATGGCCGCCCTCATCGCCTCGCCCACCTTTGGTGACAACCTGGTCGTCGGTTGCGCCGTCCTGCTGGCAACAATAGAGGTAGGCGCCACGGCCATCTTGCTGCGCCGGCTCGGCCGCTGGCCCCTGCGCAAGGCGCCCCTGCGCTTCTTCAAGCAATGGCGCCGCCGCTCCCTGGCCCTGATGCTCAACAATACCGGCGGACTGCTGCTCGACCGCTTCGACATTTTCATCGTCGGCCTGCTGTTCCCGCTGGATGCCGCAGCCGTCTATTCGGTGGCTAATCGCCTCGCCCCGCTGGCCTCCCTCAGCCAGCGTTTTGTCGTCCCGGTGCAAATCGCCAAGATCTCGCTGGCCATGGCCCGCCGGGACGTTACCCAGGTATGGCTGGAAGTACGCACTGGCCTGCTGGCCGGCGCTGCCTTCACGCTATGCGTTCTTCTACTCTTCAGCTTCGGCAACCAGCCTATACTCGGACTCTATGGCGACCATTATCTGCAGGCCGCGCAAATCCTGCTGATCCTGTCCGTCGGACAGTCCGCCACTGCCTTGGGTTCGAATTTCGGCATGGTGGCCTCCATCGGCCATAGAAAATGGACTTTCGCCATCATCATCTGGCTTGTCGTCCTGCCGGGCGGCCTGCTGGCCTACATGGCCGGCCTCTGGTTCGGCATGATGGGCGTCGCCATTGCCGCCGCCGTCACGTTGATCACCTACAATTTCGCGCTGGCTCAGGTCGCACGCATCACCCTTGCCGACCTTGGCAACTCGCCAGCCGGCTCGCCTTAGCCCTCAGCCTGCGCCAAGCAAGGCGCTGGTCGGGTCTATCCACGCCCTTTCCCTTGGGCTTGCGGCTCCACCAGCATTTTCCTGTCCGATCCGTGCAAACAGGTCGCTGCGCCTGTCATCCTCGCGGCAGAGTGCGGCAAGGTCGAAAATGTCGGCCGGCGCCGCACCATAGGCCGGCGCCGCATCCATTACCTTGCGCTGGTAGGCCAGCCAGAGCGTGGGTACATTTAACGTGCTCGCTGCAATTGCGACGTGATAACGGGCGGCAAGCACCTGTGTGCATTCTGCCAGCCGCTGTACGAATATCAC
>Ga0065721_10050195_pt1 | contig 22250 bp, 19 predicted proteins | sample Mesricmetagenome_FD_59108 | JGI IMG/M metagenome (GOLD analysis project Ga0065721, IMG submission 59108) | Mesophilic microbial community from rice straw/compost enrichment Sample: eDNA_1 v2 (version 2) | ecosystem: Engineered > Solid waste > Grass > Composting > Bioreactor | place: USA: Davis...
ACTTTACCTGTTACCTGACATACTCTTGCCATGACGCATAAAAATTTAGGACGGCAAAGGTCGTGAAATTTATGGTTTTTACAAAGTTAAAGGGAAGTTTTTTTGACAATTTTTCCACGGGTGTGGATATGTAAGGGGTTGAAAATTACGGATTATTTATTAATGGAGGGCCTCCCGAGTCCTCGAAGGGGGTAAACCCGGTACCGCACAACCCGATTGCCTGAGAAAGCCGTTTGCAGGCAGACTCCGGCCCCCCGAAGGGGGACGGCTCCGCCACCCGTAAAACCCGAACACCTCCGGTGTGCGGGTTTTGCGGGTGGCGGGTTGCCTCCAGTGGAGGCCGGGTCAGGTAACGGAGTTGATAGTTCAGGTACACAATCCCCGAACCGGGGTTTTGTTTGGGTGTGTTGTGCTGTGGCAACCTGCCCCACCGGCGGCTTGCCATGGCCCTCATTTAATGTATATTTGATCCAGATGAAACGTAAAACTATCGCTCGGGATATCAGCTGGTTATCATTCAACGCCCGGGTTCTGCAGGAAGCTGCAGACCCCACGGTGCCGCTCCGCGAACGCGTTCGCTTCCTCGGCATCTTCTCCAATAATATGGACGAATTCTTCCGCGTTCGCGTCGCCACGCTCAAACGTATGTCTGAATTCGGCAACAAAATAAAAAACATGCACCTGGAACAGTCGCCAGGCCGTATACTCGATGAAATTCAACAGATTGTGCTGGAACAACAAAACGAATTCAGCCGCATCTGGGAAATAGTACACCGCGAACTGGAAAAAGAAAAGATCTTCCTCGTAACAGAAAAAAAACTGAATAAAGAACAGCAAAAATTCGTTCTCACTTATTTCGAAGAAGAAGTACGCTCCAACACCATCCCCCTCATGGTGGAAAGCATCCCCCACTTCCCCTACCTGCGCGAAAAATCCATTTATCTCGGCGTGGTGCTCTCCCGCCGAGATGCCTCGATGAAAAGAAAATACGCCATCATCGAAATACCCACCCGGGCCAACGGCCGCTTCATTCAGCTGCCTTCCCCGCCGGGCGAACACCATATTATATTACTGGAAGATGTGATTCGCTTCAACCTGAAAAGTATTTTCTCCTATTTCGGGTACGACCGTTACGCATCCTGGGTATTCAAGATCACCAAGGATGCGGAAATAGATATCGACAACGATGTATCTACCACCATCATTCAAAAAATTGAAAAAGGCGTAAAAAACCGCCGCAAGGGCAAACCGGTGCGTTTTGTGTACGACAAAACCATGGATGCAGGCCTGCTCGACTACCTGATGCGCAAACTGAACCTCAGCGGCAAAAACAGTCTCATACCGGGCGGACGCATCCACAACTTCCGCCACTTCATGGACTTCCCGGATGTGTTCGAGAAAAAAGGGCAACGCAAAAAACCGTTTATGCACCCCCTGCTGAAACATGCACAACGGGTAACGGATGTGGTATCGCAAACCGATATCATGCTCAATTTTCCCTACCATTCCTTCCACCCCATCATCGACTTGCTGCGCGAAGCAGCCATCGATCCCGATGTAACGGTGATTAAAATCACAGCCTATCGCCTGGCGCCCAACAGCAAGGTGGTGAATGCACTGATCAATGCGGTGCGCAATGGCAAACAGGTGACGGTGATGCTGGAACTGCGTGCCCGTTTTGAGGAAGAGGCCAACCTGGAATGGAAAGAAAAACTGGAGATCGAAGGCGTAAAAGTGCTCATCAGCATACCCGATATGAAGGTGCATGCCAAAATATGCCTGATTAAAAAGAAGGTGAACAACCGCACCATACATTATGGTTTTGTTAGTACGGGCAACCTGAACGAAAAAACAGCCCTGGTATATGGCGATCATTGTTTGCTGACGGCCGACCGGGCCATTATGGCCGATGTGAACCGCATGTTCAATTACCTGGAAAAACCAAAAGATAACCTGCACCTGCTGAAAGCCTGTACCACCATCATTCCCTGCCCTACCAATTTGCGCAAGGAACTGATAAAGCTGATCCAGAAAGAAATCAAACATGCCAAAGAAAAAAAGCCGGCGGCCATTACCCTAAAAATGAACTCGCTGTCTGATGAAACGCTGATCGATTTGTTGTATGATGCAGCAAAAGCGGGTGTGCAGTTGCGATTGATCATACGCGGCATCTTTTGTATGTTCTCTGAAAACAAAAAATTTGTATACCCGGTAAAGGCCATCAGCATTGTGGACGAATACCTGGAACATGCACGTGTATTTATTTTTCACAACAACGGGCAGGAAAAAGTGTATATTTCCTCGGCCGATTGGATGGTGCGCAACCTCGATCACCGCGTGGAGGCCACCGTGCCCATCAGGGACGGAAATATTAAAAAAGTGTTGAAAAATATCCTGGAAATACAGTTGAGTGATAATGTAAAAGCCAGAATTTTGGACAACGAACTGAGCAACCGCTATGTACGTGACAGAAAACAGAAAAAAGTGCGGTCGCAGGTAGAGATATATAATTATTTACATCAAAAAACCAACCGGATGCCCGGAACACCCAAACCCGTAATGGCAGTGCCAATACAAGCTGTGGAAGCCCGGGCCGATGATTACTCATGAGACTGGCGGCCATTGATATCGGAAGTAATGCAGCGCGATTGTTGATTTCTGATGTATTGCATCATGAGAACAAACCTCAATTTCAAAAGCTCAACCTGGTGCGTGTTCCCCTGCGTTTAGGTTTGGATGTGTTTGAACATAAAAAAATCTCGCCCGAAAAAGAAGAGATGTTCCTCAACACCCTCAAAGCCTACAGATTATTACTGGATGCCTATGGCGTAAAACACCTGAAAGCTGCGGCCACCAGCGCCATGCGCGATGCATCGAATGCGCAGGAAATTATTGATCGTGTTAGGCAGGAAACAGGTATCAATATTGAGGTAATCAGCGGCGATGCCGAGGCCTCGCTGGTATTTGAAAACCATGTAGCCGAGAACATGGATAAAAACCACACCTATTTATATATCGATGTAGGTGGTGGCAGTACCGAACTTACCTTTTATGCCAACGGAAAACTCATTTTCAAACGTTCCTTTAATATCGGCACCATCAGGGTATTGAAGAATATGGTAGATGAATACCAGTGGGACGATATGAAGGATTTTATCAAACGCGAAACCAAAAACTACCACGATATTGTAGCCATCGGATCGGGTGGAAATATCAACAAAATTTTCTCCCTATCGAAGCGTAAGGAGGGCAAACCTTTGTACCTGCAATCGCTGAAAGACTATTACAAGGAGTTCAGTAATTTTTCCCTGCAAGACAGGATGCGGATTTATAAGCTGCGCGAAGACCGGGCCGATGTCATTGTGCCTGCCCTGCTCATATACATCAATGTAATGCGCTGGGCAGATATAGAAGATATCTATGTGCCCAAGATCGGTTTGGCCGATGGCTTGATACAGCATTTATACGACGATTTAAAGAAATCGGGGAATTTGGCGAACTGATAATTAAAACTATGTCACACGTTAAAAAAGAAGTCAAAAAAGTCACTACCCACACCTTACAAAAAATGAAGGCCGAAAGTGAGAAAATATCCATGATCACGGCCTATGATTTTTCGTTTGCACGCCTCTTCGATGAGGCCGGTATTGATGTGATACTGGTGGGCGATTCGGCGAGTAATGTCATGGCGGGACATGAAACCACCCTGCCCATTACGCTCGACCAGATGATCTATCATGCATCGTCGGTGATACGAGGTATCAACCGGTGCCTGGTAGTGGTGGATTTACCATTTGGCACCTACCAGTCCAATTCAAAAGAGGCACTGCATTCGGCCATTCGTATTATGAAGGAAACCGGTGCGCATGCTGTGAAGCTGGAGGGCGGAGAAGAAATCATTGAATCGGTAAAACTGATCGTTGCGGCGGGCATACCCGTAATGGGGCATCTGGGATTGACACCGCAGTCTATTTATAAATTCGGCACCTATACCGTGCGTGCACGCGAAGAGGCCGAAGCCAATAAATTGCGTAACGATGCCCAATTGTTGCAGGAAGCGGGTTGCTTTGCCATGGTGCTGGAGAAGATCCCCGCCTTATTGGCGAAAGAAGTTTCCGAAAACCTGGTGATACCTACTATTGGTATTGGAGCGGGTGGGTATTGCGACGGCCAGGTGTTGGTGATGCATGATATGTTGGGTATCAATACCGAGTTTAAGCCGAGGTTTTTGAGGCAATATTTGAATTTGCATGAACAGGTGACGGGGGCTGTAAAGCGGTATATCGATGATGTGAAGTCGAAGGATTTTCCGAACGAAAAGGAACAATACTAAAAGTTCACGAAAGAGAACAACCCCATATCCCGTGAAACAGCACTTCCGGAGGAAGCGCTGTTTCACGGGTTGGTTTTTTAGTGGCCTTTGTCCGCAACGACGCGAGCACGTTTCGCGGGCTAGTTTTTTTGTGGCCTGGCCGCCAGTAAACCACTATAATACCGCTCCGCTCCCACCGCAATCGGCACCCCCACCACCAACGGTAGTATCACCAGGCCTACCACGTCGTTCGGCCAGTCAAATGGCCGCCGCGGAATAAAAGAAAAATATGGCAACACCACCAAATTCATCACCACCCAAATAAACCACCCATACACTACCCCCGACACCCACTTATTCTTCCCCAGCATCGTCACATACGGATACACCAGAAAATAAAACACCGTAAAACTGAATGCAATAAAATAATGAACAATAAACCCCCAATGCATGCGTGGCCAATCCGCCCGCAAACGCCATATCCCTGCCCACCATACCCGAGGCTATGGCCTGGAATATACGGTTGGGAAACCGGCCGGTATTCACCGTTACATGAATCATGGCTGCAATAATGTCCAGCGTACCGGCGATAAGCGTAATGAGCAACACGGTTTTGATAAATGGTCTCATATATATAATGTATTTTTATCCAAAGAATTACAGCCGGTAGAAACCGGCTGCGTTGCCCTCAGGGCCATCCCACTGATGAGCCCCTGTATGAAATTCATGACTATCCTTGCCGTTTGGCACATCGCAGCGTAAAATTCCGGTGTCAACAGCTAATTTTACAGTCAAAAGCCATCCAATTACAGTCAAAAAGCAATCAAAACATGATGACTGAACAGGAACTGGTGAAAAAATGCATGGTACTGGTCTGCCACAGCGCAGGCTTCGATACCAATCACCGGTTAACGCAAAGGGATATGGAACTCCTTTGCGATAACATCGAGAAAAAAACCAATGTGCTCATCAGCCTGTCTACCATGAAACGATTGCTGAATGGCCAGTTCAGCCGCATGCCACAGGTGGCCACGCTTAATGCCATTAGCAATTACCTGGGCTATGCCAACTGGCAGGAATTTAAAATAAAACAACAGGCCAAAGAAGAACCGCCCAAAGCAGCCCCCGCCAAAGCGCCGGCCAAACCCAATAAAACATTGCCATTTATCGGCGCGGGTATCGTAGCATTGGTGGTGGTGGTGCTCCTGGCCTATAGCAAGTTCTCCCTGCAACCTTCGGCCATGGCCAAAAAGGCAGAATTTGGCGCCCGCAAAACAACTTCTCATGAATTGCCCAATACGGTGGTATTTAATTATAATATCGATGAACTGGAAGGCGACAGCTTTTTTATTCAGCAATCCTGGGACAGGAACCGGCGTGTTCGTATTTATAAAAATAATTATACACTCACAGATATCTATTACGAACCGGGTTACCACAAGGCCAAACTCATCGTAAACGACCAGGTGATCAAAACGGTTGATGTAAGCATCCCCACCAATGGCTGGTTCTTTTATGCAGTGCCGAAAGCAAAGGGTAGCCTGCCCATATATATTAAAACTAACAGAATTGCCGGCAATGGCATAATGGGCGTTGAAGAAAAGGAATTGTCAAAACACGGCATCAACAGCGCCAACGAACATGTGTATTGTTATACCTATTTCCCGGGTATACAACCTGTCTCAAGCGACAATTTTATCATGAAGGCACGCATGAAAGTAACCAATCTCAGCAATGTGGCCTGCCTTACCCTGATGCCGGAAGTGTATACACAAAACAGCTTTATTTATTTCAAGGCCACCACACCGGGTTGCACCAGTGAAATAGACGCCATGTTTGGCGAAAAACATTTGAGCGGTAAAACCAACGACCTCTCGGGGTTTGGTTGCAATATCACACAATGGCAGGACTATGAAATGGAAGTACGCAACCGGCAGGTGACAGTGCGTATCAATGGCAAAGAGGTATTTGCCACTACTTACAACAATTCGGCAGACGCCATCACGGGGTTGGGATTTATATCCAACGGACTGGTAGCCGTAGATTATGCGGAATTGCAAGGCCTGGACGGAACCATCATTTACGGTAACCAGTTTAATCAACCATGATCTACATCACCCAACTCATATACATCAAAGAAGGCCAGGAAGCAGCTTTTTACCAGTTTGAACAGGTGGCCTTGCCGTTGATTGCCAAATACAATGGCAACCTGATGTTACGTGTGCAGCCAACAAAATTAGAAGGCAGTATGGAAACGCCTTTTGAAATACATCTGGTTTCCTTTGAAACGGAAGAAGATTTTCTGCGTTTCATGCAGGATGAAGAACGCAAAAAATTCCTGCACCTGAAAGAACAGGTCATCCGCTCGGTGGTACTGTTAAGAGGTACTGCTCTCAATTAATTTTTTTACGGCATCGAGCATAACAGGTTGTAAGCCCAGCTTAAAACAGAATTGTTCTTTACCCGGCTTACTGATAATTTGTCGGTCTTTCACAGCAATGGCATCCAGTGCAAACTTGCGCCAGGGTTTTTGTTTGATCAGCGAATATTTTCCCTCATCATTGCTTTTAATATTCAGCGAATCCACAATCTCCAGTGCCCTGGTATGTTGTTAGATCATAATGCCTTCCAGCTTGCTCTTGTCAAATATCAACTGTAAATTGTCGGTATCATCTACAGGCGCCAGTTTGCCCTGTTTTTGTATGGCAGGTTCACAAAGTGAAGGTCCAGTCCTATAACAGGCTTCAGGTGTGTGTTGGCTACATACATAAGAATAAGCTTTATGGTTGAGCCATTTACACAGAATACGGTTACTCCATCCTGCCTGTACCAGTATGCTCGTTGAAGGTGTTCATATCTTCATCGTTGATATAATGGTTATTGTACAGGTAATCGAGTATGTCTTCGGCAATCTCCAGGTCTTCATGATGCCCGGTATTTGAAGCCAGTATTATAATGGCTTTTGTGATCAGTTCTTTTTTGTCGGGAGCGTTGACCGATTCGGTGGTCGCCACTTTTTCAATAAACTGTTGCAGCTTTGTTTTAACGGCTTTGTTGGCATGATAATCTTCGGGATCGGGCAATATAGGGCCATCTGCATATTCCTGTATGGCGGCAGCTATTTGTTCCAATTCCTGGTTAAGTGCTGTGTTCATGATTATTTGGTCTTACAAGTTGGTGTTGGTGGCTTACGCGGTACTATTTCGTATGCGTTGGCCGGTATACCGCCTAAAATTAGTACTTCCTTATCTTTCTGCGACCAACGGAAGGCATTGCCCGTAAAAGGCTTGCCGGTTTGCGGGTCAATGCCGTCTGCACAATCAAAGAATTTTGTTTGATCAAGTTTGGTGGTATCCACCCTGATCACGGTGCTCCAGTTGTTCTTACCTCTTTTCGGATTGGGTTTGGCATAAAACTCGGCCGTCTTTTGCTCATAGCCGGTTGAAATGTATTGTGTATTCAGCTTACCATTATTTATATGCTCGTCCATGGTATAGTTGGCAGTGGGGTCCTTGGGGTCAATATGCAAGCCGGCTTTAGCCTGTGCTTCCTGCGCCTGGGTCAATGCACGATACACATAACGGGGCACATTGGCATTGGTGGTGGCCAGGCCCAGCGGGTCCATCTGGGTGGCGGTGCTGTTTACATAGCGATACAGGTTCTCACCGCCGCTCATGCCAATGGGGTCGCTGCTGATATACACCCCCTCGCCGGCATTGTAATACCGGTACCGGTTATAGTACAAACCGGTCTCTGCATCTTCATACTGGCCGGGATAGCGGAACGGGATAAAGCTTTTATCGCCCTGCAGGGTATGCGTTCGTCCGTAAATATCCAGTTCCGATTCCCACACGCAACGCCCGTTTTCATCATAGGCGGCCGTGGGGGTGCCCAGCTGGTCTGCAATAATACTGTGCGCCTTCCCGTTTTGCAAACGGGCCGATGGCGTATAACTTTCATCATCGTATACCCAGGTGATCAGGTTGTGCAGCGGCTCGGGTTTGTTGTACCGCATTTCGCCCCACTCGTTCACAATCGCCACCGGTTTTTCCTTTTCGCTGAATGTCCATTCGTGCAGCATCACATGATGATCCCAGGCCCAGCGGGTGATGCGTGGCTCTGCATCTTTGGCAGTTGTTACGGTTTTTTCAATCCTTCTTCCAAACGCATCGTATTTAAATTCGATGGCGCCATCCGGCTTCAATACTTTTTTCAGTGTACCATTGGCATTCCATTCATAGCTCGTTCTTTTATGGGTGTGCTTGTCTGTTTTGCTGATCAGCCTGCCTTCTTCATCGTATTGATAATGGTATTTTTTGCTTTCCAGCAAAGCACCTGCACTGTTGTAGCTACGTCCCGATTTACCGGTGGTATCAAATACATTGCCGGCCACATCGAATGTGCGATGCACAATGCTGTTATCGGCATACTGCGCAAAAACCAGGTTGCCCAGGGTATCATATTTAAAGCGGGTGGCTCCCTGCCGTAAGGCATCCAGTACACTGGTGAGCCGGTTGTTGATGCCCCAGGTATATTTTTTCCAGCTTTGTATTACATGGTTCCTGCTTACGGTTTGCGCTTCTGGCCTGCCGGTATGGTCGTATTGCCAGCTGCATACAATACCACCGGGCATGATCCTTTCTGTTTCCAGCCCCTCGGCATTGTATTGTATGGAAGCCTGCCAGCTGGCGGCTGCGGCAGATGCCTTCAGTTTTTTTACCTGCCCTTCTCCGTTTCTTTCAAAGGAAATATCGGCGCCCGCATTGCTACTGATATGTATACGGTTACCCCAATGATTGTATTTATACTGAATGGTAATGTCGTTTTGCACTACCTGCTCCACAAAACCCATCCGGTTGCGGGTAAACCGTACGACGCTGTGCTCATTCACGGCTTCGCGAATTTGCCCGTTCTTATCATAGCTGAAATATTCCCAGCTTCCATCATGATGTTCGGCACGCACCAGCCGGCTATTGGCATCATACTCAAAGCGGGTATACCGGTTACCGGGACGAATGGCGCTGATCAATCTGCCTGCGGCATCGCGTTCATAGCGGGTATGAATGCCACTGAATGTAGTTTCGCCAACAATTTCACCCCGCATATTGTAGTCAAAACGATAATGGTTGCCCGCCTCGTTTACTACGGTACATAATCTTTCCTCAGTATCATAATAATATTGTATTTCCGAAGCCCCCTGCTTTCTTTTCTTTACCTGCCCCATGGGCGTGTATTCATACCACACAGTGCTTTGCCGGTCGCTTACTTCAGTAATATCATCATAACCATCATACTTAAATTTCAACGTATTACCATCTGGCATATGCGCCTTGCGCACCCGGCCCAGCGCATCGTATTCATAATAACGGCTTTCACCGGTGGCATTGGTAGCCTGTATACAACGACCCAGGGCATCGTATTGCCAGCGTTGCTGACCGCCTGCCGGTGTTTGAATGGAAACCAGATTCTCATCTTCATCGTACAACAACATGGTTCTTTGGTTGTCGTTCTCCACGATGGTAGTTACCTGTCCATTCTCATTATACCGGTAGGCCGTGATGCGCCCATTGGGTTGGTTCACAAATCGAAGCCGTCCCCAATCATCGTAACCCCTGGTCAAACTACTGCCATCAGGGTAAATCACCAGCACTACCTGGTTAAATTCATTGTACTGGAACTGGAGGGTATTGCCATCGGGCATTATTTTTTTGGTTAGCCGTCCCAGTTCGTCGTATTCATATCCGGTAATATTGCCGGTTTCATCTATTTGCCTGTATACCTCAAAATATTCGGTATACTCGGTATAACGATGGTTGCCATAGTGATCGGTTTCCTGTATGCACAGGTTGTTCTCGTCATAAAAATAGGTGGTGTGCTCGCCCAGCGAATTGGTCACCACATTATACCCCTTTCCATATTTGATATGCCCCTCCAGCACACCGCCATCGCCCCAGGTATGAATACAACGTCTTTGCTGATCGTATTCCCAATAGAAACTTTGGCCGTTGCGGTCGGTCTTTACCACCATCAGGTGGTTTACATAAGCTATTTGGGTGCCTTGGTTCAGCGCATCGGTAATGCGCACCAGGTCGCTTTCTTTATTATACGCATAACTTACCATCACCTGTTCCATACCGCGGTGCGCTACCGTTACCTGGATAACACGATGTTGCTCATCGAGGCTGAGTACAATTTTTCTGCCAACACTATCGGTCATACCCGCTAGGTAACCGCCTTTATAATGCAACAACACACGGTTGCCGCTGTAATCCTCGATAAACGACAAATGCCAGGTATTCGCACTTGTTTCTTCGTTGAAATGAAAATACAATGATGCCGGATAATCGGCCAGCAGAAAATGACCATTCTGTTTGCGCCGTAACATCACTTTCTCGTGCGGATGCGTAAACTGTTCACCGGGCGCCAGCAGGGGAAATACCATTTCCCGCCCATCGGCGGTATTCACGGTAATACAATCGTCATCTGGCCAAATTTGTACATACCGGTCGTAACTAAATGCGGTGCCATAACCCATGGGGCCCTCAATACGGGCATCACTGTCCCAGTTTCGTTTCCATTCTATGGGTATCAGACCAGGCAATTCAAAATCTACCTGTTCATAAGTTACGCGGCCGGTAATAAGATCAACAGGCTCGCGGCCTGTTTTACAATTGCGCGGCGCTTTCTTTTTCGATGCTTTGGATTTACCGGCTTTTTTGGCCAGCTTGTTCATCATTCTTCCACCGGCCTTGCCCAGCACTTTCAAAAACGAACCAAAGGCAAATGCTTTCAACAGGGCAATCACGCTGAAGTTGGGCACCAGCGGCCCACCTACATACACGGGCTTGCCCCATTGCAGGGGAATGGAAAACGACGTAGGCAGGTATAACGATGGTATGGGTTTGAATTTTTTACCGGGCGAAAACGACAGCGGTATGCCGATATCGTTGCAGGTCATCAGCACAAAACCGGCGCCGCTCATAGGTGCACCATCCACATGCACGCGTTTGCTGCCAAAAAAGTTCTGGCTGTCGTGCCCTATCATAGGCATCAGCGTAAAGCCTGCCCCAAAAGGAATATGTATAAATGTAATAAGCAATCCCCCGGTATCGGTATTACCCCTTGGTACATTATTCACTTTTACCGTGGCGCCAATGAAAGGAATATAATCAAAAGGATCTATCACCAGACCTATATAAGGATGTGGTAAAGGAACAAAAGGAAAAGGCAGATTAACAAAATGTATGTCAATCCCTATAACAGGTTTAAGATGTGTATTGGCAACGTACATATTGGTGATCAGATTAATTTATTACCAGCCCCTTTTCTGCCTCACGTAATTTTTGTTTGGTATAATTCTGTTTTAATTCCTCTACGGTGTGACGCCAGTCCTGTCCATACACCTGGTTCATTTTTTCATCCACGAACTCAGCCAGGTTATCCTGTTTTTCGTGTACCCAGGCATACGCCATAAACGGGTATTCCGAAGCCTGTATGTCTTCAGTACTCAAACGGTTGGTGAGCTGCAGTGCTTTTTTACATACCAGCATTTTGTCTTCATTCCAGTTCTTGTATTCGGCAAATACAAATGCTTTGTAATAAGAAGAAATGGCCAGTTGTACAAATGCAAAGGCCACGGCTTCGTCGCCGGCTTTGATAAACCATTGCAGCGCTTCCTTTCTTTCTTTTTGCAACTGCAGGTCGGCGCCTTTATAGGTATAGAATTGCAACAGCAATGGTTTCAGATCGTCTTTGCCACCGGCTATTTCCTGTTTACACAGACGCATACCGGTATTCAGCAGGGCGCCAATTCGGTCATGGTCTTTAAAGCCGAAGAGCATACCGGCAAAACTGATATAAGCGGTTGCCAGCAGGTTTTTATCGCCGGTTTTTTGGGCGCTTTCAATAGCTTTCTCGCCCCAGTTGATCAGCAGGTCTTTATTTTTTTTCACCGAAGCATCGCCCATCCCGAACATACATTTCCTGAAAAATGCATAGGGATCCGTGGCGGCGCCGGCAGTGGCAATCTGGCGGATGGCTTCCTGCATACGCAAATCGTGCTGCAGGGTCACGGCCTCGGCGGCATGTTCCTCGAACACAGGCCCCCAGAAATTACCATCTACATGATCGAATACCAGCAATTGGGTGTTGGTGGCTTTTCTCATCCAAACCGTCATCCATTGCATTACATGTTGCGGATGGGATATTTGTTTGGGCAACAGGCTGAACACAAAGGGCGCATCCACCTGATTGATAATTTGTTTGTACGAGGCAATCATGGCATGAATGAGGTTATCGCAGGCGGCATAATCCTTATTGTCCACGGCATTCCGGAACAGGCGTACATCCCATTCCCGGGATACGCCCGCCTTTTGCAACAACTGCCTTTGTTTGGGATCGTCGTATTCATGCAGCCAGTTTTCCATCAGCGCATGGCAAAAGGTTTCAGCCGATGTAAACGGGGTATAAAAAAATACAAACAGATTATCCAGCTTGCCATAGGGCGAGGCCTCAAACCGGCAAAATCCCTCGTACATACGGTGGTCTTCAGGTTTCAGCATCCAGCGTATCAGGCGGTGGTGCGGCCGCACATTTTTATTCCAGACGTTCACCATTTCATCGAGTCGTATGGTAATGGGATTGTGATGGTTCATAATTGAGATGGTAGTTTTGAGAATATTGAAAGTTGAATAATGAATGTTGAATGTTGAAGTACTTTCATTCAATATGCAATATTGTCCGGGAATTATTTTAGTTGCTGATATCCCGCTCATCCAAATACATATCAGAATGAAGAATGACCAACAACTAAAATAGTTCCCGCCTTTATTAAGGATTGATTTTTACTTCGCCGCCCACCATGGTGGTTGTTAACGAACCTTCTACCAGCACATGGCCACTGGGGGAATCAACGGCCACCTTGTTGGTGCCTTCAATACCCACTTCCTTATCGCCCTTTATTTCCACTTTGTTCTCGCTGTAAATGTTCACCAGGGTATCTGAAGATATTTTCATTAAATCGGTACCCGAGAAGCTGCATTCTTCGGTAAGCACTCCTTCCAACTTCTTCGAATCAACCCGTACCTCATTCTCGGCTTCCAGCCATATCTTTTTTGTTTTAAGATGAATCTCTTCTTTGGCATCGATGGTGACCTTGATATTGGCCTTTACGGTGATATTGCCCGCACCGTCCATCAACACACTGTTACCGTCTTTGTCTTCCACCAGTACACTGCCATCTTTGTCATTCATCAGCACCTTGTTGCCACTGCGTGTTTGCAATGCTTTTACATCGTTGCCGCCGGTGCCAAAACTATTGCTGGCCTTGCCATGGTATACGGTGCCTACCACATAGGGTTTGGTGGGGCTATCGCCTTCAAAACCTACAATCACCTCCTCTCCTATTTCGGGTATAAAGAACATGCCCTTGCCACCGCCGCCATGCGGACTGGTAACACGTATCCAGGGCGTTTTTTCGGTGCCGTTCATCCAGTGGAATTTCACCCGCACACGGCCCAGTCCCTTGGGATCGTGGTTATCGGTCACTATGCCGCTTTGAGTTTCAATAGGCACTACAAACCGGTTATTCACAGGCGGCATTTTCACGCCGGCCGGTATGGCCGTAAAGTCGTTATTGTAATTGCCATGTCCATCAAAATAGTGGTTAATGGAAATGACATGGTATTCGCCGTAATTTTCGCCCGACATACTATATACATTCCTTCCCTGCACACTGATAGCGCCGCCCAGTTTTACACCCGGGTGGCCGCTGCTGCCATTGAAACGCACATTGTTGCTGGTTTGCATGGCTGTACGGATATTGATGGCATCGTCGAGCTGTTTTTTGTTCGATACAAACTGATTGTTCCAGATCTTGGGCTGCGCAGTATATACATTGTTGCTGGCCTGCAGCACATGACGGCCCAGGTCGTTGAGACCGGCCTTGCTTTCAATACTTTGGGGTGTACTGTTGTACACTTCGTGGTTGAGGTAATCGTAAGCCATCATCTGGCTATTGCTGGGTTGTACCTGCAAAGCCATGCTGAAGCGGCTGATATTACTGCCAAAAGTAAGTGGCGTGGTTTCTGACGTTTTGAGCGCCCCTATGTGCAACTGGTTGCCATCGTAATACAACCATTCGCCGTAGCTGGAACATATAAAGTTGAGGAATTGCCAGGCGGTTTGTTTGTATTGAACTGTGTATGCCAGTGTTTCGGGATAAACAGGCGCTACCTGCGGTTGTAAGAGGTTTTGGGGAAAATGTTTCAGAATATCGTTCACAATATTTTTTATGGCTTTTTTCTCCCAGCTTTTGCAGTGCGGTCCGTTGTCGAGCACAATGGTTGGACTGCTGCCTGAAATAATTATGTTGCCTGAATGACCGCTGAACCGGTCGGCTTCTACCTGTAACACAATACCCCTGAATTGCAGGGTGCCTTTGGAGCCGGTAGCGGAAATAGAAGCCTGTAAAATTTCACCGATAAGGTTTCTGGATGATTGCAATATACCGCCTTGTGGACCATCCAGCGATTCGGCCGGTACCACCAGCCTGAAATAGTGATGGTCGAAAATGTTCTGCGTTAGCTGGAACGATGTTACCTGTTTAATAGGGCTACCGGCAATAGTAATATTGCTACTGATTAATTGTGCCATAAAAAATGTAATGTCGTTTATGGTGTTTTTTCGGAAAATAAAAGAGCCTAAAATGGAGTATGAGGTACGAAGTATGAGAAACCTGTATTATCCTACTTCCTACTTCTTACTTCCTACTTCCTTACTCTGGCCAATTGTTCCTGAACTGCGATTCATTCATCTTCACTTCCTTGGCGCTGAGTGTGATTTGCACCTGCATGGGACTATCGCCGTTATGGTCAAAGGTTTCGTAATAGTCTACACAATGGGCATCGCTGAACGACAGGGTTTTTAGTTTGCTCATATTATCCCTTCTGAAAAAAGTGATGGTGCCGCTTTTGGTTTGTGTGGGACTTACCATCCATTCAAACAAATTAGTAGACCCATTGCTTTCAACCACCAGCGTAACGGCGCCGCCCTGTGGAATGGCTGTTGGTTTCCCGGTATTATCGGTGGATTGCGTAAAACGAAAAGCGCAATGCAGGATATTCAGCTCTTCACCGTCCATTTTTAATTTGGCAATAAATGGCATGGAATAATGATTAGTTGTTTTTTGATCTAAGAGAGGTTACCAGCTACCCTCACAGGTAACTGGTAACTTATTATGGATATTATCTGACCCATTCATTTTCATGTTTGCCGCTGCCCACTTCAATGGTTTTGGCGCTCAATGTGAATGTTTCGGTCACAGGCATATCATCGGTGTGATCGAAGCTTTCGCGATAATCTACCAGGTAGGCTTCCGTGAACTTCAGCTCCTTCATGGTTTGGTCGTTATCACGTTTTATAAAAATGATCGAGCCGTCTTTGCGCTCGAAATTATTGGTGATCCACTCGAAAAAAGTCGATTCGCCGGTAGATTCAACAGTGAGGGTAATTTTACCGCCACGTGTGATGGAAGAAGGACGTCCGGTTGCGTCTGTCTCCTGCTTTAAGGCATAAGAACAGCCCAGCACGTTAATGTCCTTGCCAGCCACCTTAAGTCTTAACTTAAATGACATAGTGAATTGATTTGATGATTAAAAAATTGGTATAAAGACCATAAATAAAAAACTACGTCGTGCATTACAGGCAAGCGTCATTCATTCGGCCTGTTAGCAGGGATGCTAACGGGCACGCCAATTCGTTATAGCCTTCATTTATAAAAAATATCCCCTACAGGTTATCTACTCAATAATAATGACCTGCCTGTAATATGGGTGTTATAGCCAATGGTACAGTTTAGGTGAGGGATCTATACGATATGGATTTTAAAAACAAGTGCCCTATACAATGCAGTCATGCCGCATATAGCGGTAGCCTGCGCTTGCGCAGCAGAATCTGTCTATGCCCGGGTTAGATGGGAAAAATCAGTCAATCGTAGGTACAGCGTACAAATCAGGTGGAGGAGCTTATTTATCCTGCTCATATTTCGACGACCACTCGGTCTTGTCTACATCATCCCCTTTCTGACCTTCCATTTTGATCAGAAAGGTTTTGGCAGGAAAATAGGGTTTCAGATGAATGTCAAGATATATACGGTCTTTTTGAACAGGGTCCTGCTCAAAACGTTTGATGGTAAAGTTTTCGATGAGTTTACCCGGACCCGTAATACCATCCAGGAATTTCACGATCTGGCTGTTCAGCTCCTTGCGGGTGCTGGCATTGAAGTTCTCGAAGGCGCGGCGGTTGAGAAAATCCATCATTACCTTGGTCACATAGTCGAATACACGCACCACCGAATAGGTTTGCAAACCCAGGTTATCGCCATTGAACAGGGTTTTGGCACTGAAGGCCATCACCTTGCCATATTCCTTTACCATGGGAATAAGACCCAGTTTCTCCAGGTTGGCTATCTCGCTTTTTTTCAGGTCGAAACGAACGCCGTCTACTTCATTGATACCGCCGTATTTTTTACCGGCCGTTACCTGCGACATCAATGTATTATACATTTTTCCACCCAGGGCTGTGGAGGGCGGCACCATCAGGTCTTCTTCTTCTTCAATTTCTGTGAACCTGCCTCTGCCTACCAGCCAGTTACAGGCCATGATCACATTGGAGCGATAAGGATCGCCGCCGGTGAGATTGGCGGCTTCAAACAATTCCATCACATCATCGGGTGTATCCAGGTCCTCGAAATCGGTGACGAGCATCACCTTGTTTTCGTAGGCGATCTTCGCCCATTTCTCCACCACCTTGTTGCTGCCGAGATAACCCGGTAATATCAACAGGCTGTAATTGTTTCGCAAGTCCAGGCGATCGTAATTATTCACCAGCTCGTTGTGGATGGTATCTATAAAACGGGTGTTGTCAAGATCTTTCAGCTGATCGGGATCGGCATTAATAATGGAGACATTCTTCACTTTCATGCTCTCGGTATTTTTGAAGAAGAGGGCCACCGAGCGGTACGATCTTTCCAGTTGTTCTGTTTCTTTCACCGCCATTTGCAGGTTCTTTTTCAATATCTGGCCGGCTGTTTCCGATCTTTTATTGCAGATATTGATCATTTCTCCCAGGTCGTCAGAGCTTTGTAACACATCGAGCCACAACTTCAGGTTTTTTTTAAGCGCCTCGCGCTCTTCCTTTTTGCTGTTCTCTTCGAGAAATATCTTACGGCGTGCTTTTCTTTCGGGGTTGATGTTTTGCACAGCGTCGATGGCTGATTCCAGCAAATCGAAGCCACCAAATTTGGCCAGGCCCTGCACACTGTTTTCCAATAGTTCCACAGGCTGTTTGGCAACAGCTACATTTTCGTTCACAGCCTGTTGCTGTGCCATTTGTTTCATGGATTCTGTACTCATGATAACTATTTTGTAAAAGAAAAAGATAGGATATTACCTGGCTGTATCCAGTTCCTGAATCAGCGCCTGCAATGCTTTAATGATGTGTTCTTTGGATTCTTTTCCGGCGAGGGCTTGTTTCAGCAATTTGTTGGATTTAAGTTGCCTGATGATTTTCTGGTATTGCAACTGCTGCATATCCACATCGCTGAGGTATTCGCTTTGGGCAACGATACCTTTGGTGCCAAAATCTGATAAGCCTTTGAAATGCAGTGTTTCGCGGCGCATGGCGCCATCATCTGTTTCAAAAACCATATCTACTTTGGGCTTATAGTGTTCAAACACTTCTTCAACATTTGTCAACCCTTCTATGATCTCGGGTTTAACAGGAGGATCGTACGTGAGTTTTTCTGCGAGTAAAACCCTGTTTTGCGGAATGTCTGCGAAGGCTTCAAATGCATCTGTTTTAACTTCAGTGCCGCCTATGCCGTAAGGTTCAATGGGCATAAATTAAAGTTTTTGTTTGTCAGTAATGAGGTATAGCACCTGTCAGATTATTGACTATATTATTATACGAGATCAGCGGATGATTGGATTTCAGTTTGTAGCAGGGATTATTTTAAATTACAAATACCAAGCCTAAAAATTGCCGCACAAACATTAATGCGGAAAATCCCCATATACCATAGCGTTTATACGAATATGCATACACGCTTTTCTAAATTACATAATTCCATTAAACTTATCGACAAATGATGTGATCATAACGTTGCTTTTTAATGTCTGTTTAATCTGGTAAATTTTGAATGCATGAATCACTTCCAAATGAAATTGTTATCTCCGTCTATATCTAATATTAATTCAGATGTGTTGCTTCCTCCTATTTCTCCACTAATGATTTTCCGGGATAAAGGTCTGCGCAATTGATTGCGTATAACGCCCGATAATGGCCGTGCGCCGTATTGTGGCGCAAATCCCAGAGCTGCCAGTTGTTTTTTGGCGCCGCCGGTCAATTGCAGTTTGATGCCCTGTTTGTGCAAAGATGCCAATAGTCCGCTCAATTGAATATTCAATATCCGCTCTACCATATCGGTGGTCATGGGTGCAAAAGGACAAATCTCGGTTAAGCGTCCCAGGAACTCGGGCCTGAAATAATTGGCCATGGTCTCCATCAGCTTCGTAGACGACGGTACGGTATTCCTGTTAAATGAATCTACCACAAACTGGCTGCCAATATTCGATGTAAAAATGATGAGCGAATTGCTGAAATCGCCCTCCTTGCCGAGTTTATCATGCAGCTTGCCTTCATCCATGATCTGTAGAAAAATGTCAAATACCGATTGATGCGCCTTTTCAATTTCATCGAACAGCACCACCGAATAAGGTTGCTGCCTGATCTTGTTGATCAGCAGCCCGCCTTCTTCGTATCCCACATACCCCGGAGGGGCGCCATATAATAAGGCGGCGGAATGTTCTTCCTTGAATTCCGACATATCAAAGCGGATCATCGAGCTTTCGTCCCCAAACAGGAAATCGGCCAGGGCTTTTGCCAGTTCCGTTTTCCCCGTACCGGTAGGACCCAGAAAGAAAAAAGAACCAATAGGTTGTCCCGCTTTACCCAGTCCTGCCCGCGATTCCAGGATGGCCTCGCTGATGGATTGGATGGCATGGTCCTGCCCCACCACGCGTTGTTTTAAAATTTCCTCCATCTTCAGCAGCCTCTCTTTTTCCTGCGCCTGCACCTTGCCAATGGGTATGCCTGTTTTGTGCGCCACAATGGCTGCCACATCGGTATGGTGCAATACCTGCCGTTCGTCTTCGGCCGCCTGTAATAATGACTGGTAAGCTGCATCCAGGTATTCGACAATCTCTTTCACCGTATTCATTTGCATGGGATCCTGCTGCGATTGTACAGCCGCCCATAAGATGGGACTCAGTTTATTTTTCAATTGCAGGTAATGCCATTTCAGGTTGTTGACAGCTTTGTCCAAAGCATCGTAATCGTTCTTCATTTCCTGCACCACCCGGGTGCCTGTATCGCGCGCCAGACGCAGGGCGGCCATAGCATGATCGGCCAGGTCAATGGCGGCATCTGGCAGTCTTCTTTCCTTTACATATCGTTTGGCCAGGCGAATGGTTTCATGCAGGGTATCATCTTCCACTTCTATATTGTGGTGTTGGCTATAATGCGGCAACACCATCTTCATCATTCGGAAGGTGGTTTCGGCATCGGGTTCTTCCACCTGTATCACATCAAAGCGACGGGCAAAAGCCTCGTCCTTTTCAATATGTTTGCGATATTCTTCCAGCGTGGTGGCGCCAATTACTGTGAGCTCGCCACGGGCCAGCTCGGGTTTTAATAAATTGGCGGCCCCGGCCATGGCGCCATGTTTGTCGATCAACACATGCAATTCGTCAATAAAGAGAATGGCCTTATCAAACTGTTTGATTTCGCTGATGATATTTTTCAATCTTTCTTCCACTTCTCCTTTATAGGAAGCACCTGCCGCCAGGGCGCCATTGTCCAGCTCAAATACCTGCGCCGATTCCAAAAAGCCAGGCACCATGTTTTGTTCAATGTCCAGGGTAAATCCGTCTACCAGGGCGCTTTTGCCCACGCCGGGCTCTCCTACTATCAGCACATTGGGTTTTGAGCGGCGGCCCAATATTTCGGCCATAGCCCTGATCTCTTTATCGCGACCGGTAATGGGATCCAGCCGGCCTTCGCGCGCACGCAGGTTTTTATGCGTGCAATATTTCAGCAGGGCATGCTGGTGGTTGTTTTTGGGTTCGCTGCCGGTGAGCTGGTTGATGGCATTTACTTCCATCGATTGCTGCACCAACTCATGGCGTTGCAGGGGAAAAGTTTTTAGTTGCTCGTAACTAAAACCCACACCGGGTGTACTGATGGCTGCCAGCACATGCATGGGTTCTACCTCGTCACGGCCCATCATCACGCGAATGGTATCGGCCTCATCCATGATGGCCTTTACCGGTTCATCGGCGGTAAGGGTATCTTCCAGCCGGGTAGCTTTGGGCAGGGTTTCCATACGCACATCGGCCCATTCTTCTATATAGTAAATATCCTTCTCCAGTTGTTTCAACAGGGGTTGCAAACCGGCCTCCTTATGTAGCAAGGCTTTTAACAAATGCGGCGGCGCAATAAAGGGATGCATATGTTCCCTGGCAATGGATTGCGCTATATGGTTTACTTTTTTAAACGTTTCGCTGATCATAGTGATAAGTTGATTAGAAAATTCCCAGGAAACCCTGTTTCGTTTTCAGGTTTACATTCAACCCAATGATGCAGTTGGTTTCACCGTTTTTGATTTGTTGTACATTCAGTTGTTTGATCTTTTTATCGTTTCCAATACTGGCCAGTTTGTTGCAGAACTGGGCAAAGGTTATTTCCTGTCCGTTGAGACTAACCGGCAAATTCTGGTTATTGCAGGTATATTGGGAAAAATCCCGGGCGGTAAACAGGTTGTTCACTACACCACGTAACTTGGTCTCCAGCTCCTGTTTGCCGATGGTGATGCCCTGTGGTTTGGGCGCTTCTTTCACTGCCGGCGGCGCTTCGTTCTGCTGTTCTTCCAAAGTAGGTGTGCCGGGTTTGGCGGGCACAATTACCAGCGAGGGCTTCCTGCCCCCACCACCTGTACGCGGTGGTAATTTGCTTACGGGCGGCGGCACATTCTTTTCGTTCACATATACCTTGCATACACCCATTTGTTGGGGATCGCCATTCAATATCAGCGATATGGTTTTTAAACCGGGGGTTTTATACGTATAGCTGGCTGTTGAGGAAGTGGCGTCTATGGAAGCAGTTTCACCAAAACGCCATTCCCAGCTGCGCGCGCCGGCGGTAGTGTCCTGGAAGGTAACAGGTTGTCCTACTTCGGCGGTTTGGGGACAAATAAACTGCGGTATCAACAACGGATTGTCCAGCTTTTGTGCTTTGGCAATATAAATGGTTTTGTATTCGGTACAGGAACCATTTACGGTTACTGCTACGGTGTATTCGCCGGGTTGGTTAAAGGAATGCACGGCGGAATTGATATTGGTTTCGGTTTGTTCATTGTCGCCAAAATCCCAGCTGAAATCCTTTGCGAAGATGGCATCGGTTTCGAAGCGGATGGGTTCATCGGTGCGGAAATGATTGGCCTTAGCCCTGATGTTGAAATCGATGCAATGCTCGTAGTTCTTGTATTGAAAACCGGTGACGATCAATCCCAGCAGGGCGGTGATGATCATGGTGAAGATCACGTTTTCGTCTAAATAAGCCGACTGTATTTTTTTATTTTGCATAATTTTACTCCTTATTTAAAACCCGGAGATGTTGAAATCAGCGATTATTACACTACCCATCATTTTGGTGATGGCATCAGCTTGTGGCAGTTCCCGCAAAAGCACCCATAACAAGTATGAAACGATCATAGTGAAACCGCCGAAACCGGCATATGAATCGCCCGGCCTCAGTACTGATCAACAGATCATATTGAAATACGCGACCTTCCTGAAAACTCCGCCAGACAGCCTGACGAATA
>Ga0065721_10050196_pt1 | contig 22244 bp, 18 predicted proteins | sample Mesricmetagenome_FD_59108 | JGI IMG/M metagenome (GOLD analysis project Ga0065721, IMG submission 59108) | Mesophilic microbial community from rice straw/compost enrichment Sample: eDNA_1 v2 (version 2) | ecosystem: Engineered > Solid waste > Grass > Composting > Bioreactor | place: USA: Davis...
GCATGCCAGTTCGCTAGCGTTACAGGCCCATAGGATTGGGCGACTGGGAAGGCGCGATCGGCTCCGGGATCTCCGTCATTGTCGCCTCTGTCAGGAGAAGCACGCTCGCCACCGAGACGGCGTTTTCCAAAGCGACACGAACCACCTTGGTCGGATCGATGATGCCCTCTTCAAACAGATCGACATAGCGGTTGCGCGCCGCATCAAAACCGATGGCGCCCTCGCTTTCGAGCATCCGTGCCACGACGACGCCTCCGTCGACGGCGGAATTTTCTGCAATCTGCCGAGCCGGTGTCTCGAGTGCGTGTTTCAGGATCTGAACTCCGGTTCGTTCGTCGCCCGAACAATGGTCTTCCTCGGCCGCGACGGCCTTCACGCATCGTAAAAGAGCGAGGCCGCCACCTGGAACGACGCCTTCCTGGACTGCCGCCTTGGTCGCGTTGATCGCGTCGTCGAGTGCATCCTTTTTGGCCTTCATCTCGGCCTCCGCGGGGGCTCCCACCCGGATGACGGCAACACCGCCAGCGAGCTTTGCCAGCCGCTCCTGCAATTTTTCCCGGTCGTAGTCGCTGGTCGTCTTTTCGATGTCCTTGCGGATCTGGTCGGCTCGGCCTTTGATCGCTTCCGGCTTTCCGCCGCCTCCGATGATGGTCGTCGTTTCCTTATCAATGATCACGCGGGCCGCAGTCCCCAGCTGCTCCATTGTCGCATTGTCAAGTTTGAAGCCCAAATCCTGCGAGACAAGTTGTGCGCCGGTCAGAATTGCGATGTCCTGCAGCATCTCCTTTCGCCGGTCGCCAAAGCCTGGCGCCTTGACGGCGCAATTGTGAAGCGCGCCGCGGATCTGATTGACGATCAGTGTCGCGAGAGCCTCGCCCTCGACATCTTCGGCAATCACCAGGAGAGCCTTGCCCGACTTGGCGATCTCTTCAAGCAGGCCGACCAGATCGCCAAGTGCCGAGATCTTGCGATCGAAGACGAGGACCCGGACGTCCTCCAGCACAGTTTCCATCTTCTCGGTATCCGTTGCGAAGTACGAGGAAATGTAGCCGCGGTCGAATTGCATCCCGTCCACGACATCGAGCTGCGTCTCCATCGTCTTCGATTCTTCGACGGTGATGACGCCTTCCTTTCCAACCTTTGCCATGGCCTCGGCGACAAGCTTTCCGATGGCTTCGTCATTGTGCGCGGATATGGCCGCGACCTGTTGTTTCTCCTTGTCCGTGGTCACCGGTCGCGACAGGTCACGCAAAGTGCGGATCGCACGCGTCACCGCGCGGTCGAGGCCGCGTTTCAGATCGATCGCGTTGGCGCCGGCAACGACATTGCGGTGGCCATCGGCCAATATCGCGTGGGCAAGGACGGTCGAGGTGCTCGTGCCGTCTCCGACGACCTCTCCGGTTTTCTCAGCTGCAGCCCGCAGCATTCTGGCGCCCAGGTTTTCTTCCGGGTCCTTGAGATCGAATTCCTTGGCGATCGTCACGCCATCGTTGCACACGATCGGCGTGCCCCACTTCTTTTCGATGAGAACCGACTTCGACTTCGGACCGAGGGTCAGTCTAACGGCGTCGGCGAGTTGCGTCGCGCCGTTGAGAACCTTACCTCGTGCTTCTGTCCTGAAGAGAACTTGCTTGTGCGGCATGATGGGCTCCTGGGATGATCGGTGGGTCCGTCACAATGGGTGACTATCAATCCCGGAAACATGCCAGATATCGCAACCCGCTTGGTTGACCGGCATCAAGGGTGCATTCGTTCAGGTTGACGGCGATCAAGCCTCACCTTCAACCATCCGCTATCGTGATCGTATCTAATTCGGAGGATCAAAACGATGGACGGCAAGATCATTCCTTACAATGCCCGTATTCTAGTGGCCGATGCCAAGAAAGCGCTCCTCCTGCGCAACGCAGGCAACACCACTGATCTCCTGCTCGAGATCGAGCAGGTGCTGGAGGCCCCGGATAACGCCGCCACCCATGAACAGGGGACGGATCGGCCGGGCCGGACGGCGACAGGCAGTAACCGCAGCAGCCTCGGCCAAACCGACTTCCACGAATTGGAAGAGGAGCGCTTCTTTGCCAAAGTCGCGGAGCATATCGAAGAACATTGGTTGAATGCTGCAGTTCGGTCAGTCTACATTATCGCACCGCCGAGGACCCTCGCGGGCCTTCGCAAGTCAATATCTCCGGCATTGAAAACCAAGGTCGTTTCAGAACACAATAAAGATCTCGTCAACCTACCAGTTGCCGAGATCGAAAGATATCTTTCCTCCTGACAGACGCGTCTCCGAGGTAACCTCGGCTCCGCCGCGCTCTTTAACTCGCCTGACAACCTCTTCGACGCTGGCGCGGTCAGAAAATAGTTGGGCCGTTCGGTCCCGTATACTGCGTCTTCAACGCATTTTTCCGCGCCTGTCTCAGGAAAGCATTGGCTTGTGAAAGCGTTAGAATACAATCATCCTCGATCATCTCAGCGAAATTCGCGTGACACCAATACATGCCTCTTGGGCTGAGAATATGCAAAAGCCATCCACCTTCGTCACGTTTGGCGAGCTCGAAATCGGCCACCTGAACGTGTGGGTTCGCGGCGGGTTCTTCCGGCGAGAGGCCAACCGTGTTGTTCTGATCCGACGACGACATATCAAACTGAGTGGCATTCATAACGATCCTCGTCCGCGCCAATTTGATACAGATAGGGTACTGCAGCTTTTGGTCTTCCGGGTTGATCCTGGTCAACCAGGAAAGGATCGAACCGAGGAGAGGAGCTGCGCAAATTTGTAACTATAGGTGGAAACAAGCATGTCGTCCGCAGGCAACATGCGATGGGGTTCTCGAAAATGGAGGGAGTAAACTCCGACACTGACCTCTGACGCGGCAATTATCGGAAACGAATAAATGGATTGGATACCAGCCTTCACCGCCCACATCCTCAAGTCAAGCTTGACATCGGCTTCCTCGATGTCGGCGATCACAACAGGGGCTCTCTGGCCAAATGCATCGGCATAGACGGTGCCTTGATTCGGTTTGACAACGGCAAAACGTTGGGTGAAGCTGGCGTCGAAATTCGTCTGCGCCACAAGCGACAGATGGCCGCGATTTTCGTTCCAGATCTGCAGGCTGCCGAACGCCGCACGATGAGCTGCAACGGCGTGATCCAGCAGGGCCTGACAATCCTCACCCCGCGATAGTGAAAGCCCGATCTCTGGGCATGTTTTGAGCCAGATACGCTCCAGGCCAGACAATTCGCCACGCGCCGCATCGATAGCAGCCCTGAGATACGCGCGCTGTTCAGGGTCCCCATGTGTTTTGAGTTGCTCCTCAAAACGTCTGATGTTTTCACGCAGAATGAAACGCCTCATCGCCCTCACCTCAGGGAGACGTGATCATCGAAAACAAGCTGAAGCTTGAGCAACCGGAGCTTCTTCAGTCCCGCGCAATTTTTATGACTCTCTACACCATTGGAGTCAACAGCAACTGCACGTAGAGCTTGATGTCGATTTGTCGCGTATAGGTTGGGTCAGGGCGTTCTCCGATGAACCGCTGCTCGATTGCACATTTCAATCAGGGCGGCAACAACGAGGGGATTGTCCGTTGTCCGGGTGCGCACAGACGCAATCAACAAGTCATGGCCTCCACCGGAGCTGGAGGTTTAGTTACTTCATAAACAAAAAAGAAGAGGTGCGCCGCGGGCGCGCCTCTTATGATCTCCGTTCCCAAATCAGGCGGCTTTGATGTCGATCTTCCGCTCGTTCTTCTTTGCCTCGGCACTCTTTGGCAGTCTGACCGTCAAGATGCCCTTTTCAAAGGTCGCTTCGACCTTGTTGGCGTCGACGCTGTCGGGCAGCTGGAAGCTGCGCTGGAAGGAGCCATATCTCCGCTCGGATACATGATACTCTTTCTTCCTGTCCTCTTTTTCCTCCTGCTTCTCGCCGCGGATCGTCAGGAAGCCATTCGACAGCTTGACCTCGATGTTTTTCTCATCGAGGCCCGGGAACTCGGCCGTCACCTCGTAAGTGTCGTCCTTTTCGACAACATCGACGGCCGGCGTTGCAGCCCATCCTGCCAGTGACGGAAGAGCTCTGCCAAAAAGGGAACGATCGGTCGAACGCCAGCTAGAGGGCATGAAGTCGTCGAACAGCCGATCGATCTCGCCGCGTAACGCCTCGAAAGGCGACCAAATATTGCCGGGTGTCTGTACTACGGGCTTATCTTCGTTTTTTACCGGAAGTTGAGTTGCTGCATCAGCCATGTTCTTCTCCTTTTGAAGAAGGGGGCTGCATCGATTTGACCTTGAGACGTTGCAGCCTGATCCGCTCATCATCGAGCATTGCTATTAGATGGCCAGACAGTCTTGGCAGCATTGACGGGCGTCAACGGTCTCATGCATGCCACCGTTGGGCGCGAGGTAGGAGGGCCTGCGACGTTTCAGACTTCATCGTCATCCCCTGGACAACAGGCTTTTGTTGTCCGCAGCCTCCGGCGCACAGGTGTTGATATTGGCATCAAGCGCGGCTCCCACGAAAGCATCCCTGGCAGTCTCGCTGGAGACTTGATGGAGTAGGGCTGCAGCACAGATCTCCCGCGCAAACTGGTGTTTATCGCGCGATCCGGTCCAGTCGTTTGCCAGAAATCTGAGCGCATCCGCGGGATTGCGGATAATCTGCGGCGTTCGCATGGCAACCTGCACATAGACCGGCTCCGCCCATTGCTCGACAAGCTCCGATGGTAACGTCATGTCAGCTCTCCTGATCGCGGGAAATTGCGTCTCCACGCACGTTATCTGCAATTATGGGGACGAAAAGTGCTCACCACATTGACGGCCATCAAGCGGTCGCAACGTCAGCCTTCGCTTCGTTCGAGGCAACTCTTTTGAGGAGTGGCGGGTAGTCCGCCGGCGTAATCGTCTCGCGATCGAGAAGCATGCGCGCGCCGACCTGGAGCTCTTCCCTCCGAGCCGACAAGATGCCCTTGGCAGCTTCGTAGGATTTCTCGATCATCTCGCGCACAGCAAGGTCGACTTCGCGCGCTGTAGCCTCGGAATAATCGCGCTGACGAACCAAGGGTTGCTGCTCATTCAGCCACTGCATCCGCTGAGGCTCCAAAACTGCCTGCCCAAGCGACGATCCCATGCCAAAGCGGGTCACGGCTTCCCTGGCGATATCAGTGGACTTCGTCAGGTCGTCCGCGGCGCCTGTCGATATTTCACCGAACACCACGTCTTCAGCTGCCCGGCCCGCCATCAAAGCGGTCATTCTCTCTTCGAGCTCTTTGAGTGTGATCAGAAACCGGTCCTCGGTCGGACGTTGCAACGTGTAGCCAAGCGCTCCAACCGAACGGGGGATGATCGAGACTTTCTGGACCGGGTCTGTCGTCGCCAGATTAGCTGCGACCAGCGCATGACCCATCTCATGATAGGCCACTCTCTCGCGTTCGCCGGCATTCAAGACCCGGCTATGCCGCTCTGAGCCGGCGACAATGCGTTCGACCGCAGAAACAAAGTCCTCCGTGGAGACCGATGATCCTGCACGCCGTGTCGCAACGATAGCGGCTTCGTTGACGAGGTTTGCCAAGTCGGCTCCGGTAAATCCAGGCGTCAGGCCGGCGATGTCCCCGAGTTTGACATCATTTGCAAGAGTGACCTTTCGAGCGTGGACCGCGAGGATCTCTTCACGCCCCTTCCTGTCGGGGCGATCGATGACCACTTGTCGGTCGAAACGCCCGGCACGGAGGAGCGCCGGATCGAGAACCTCAGGACGGTTGGTGGCAGCCAGGAGGACGATCCCGACGCGCGGGTCGAAACCGTCCAGTTCCGCGAGAAGCTGGTTGAGGGTCTGCTCCTTCTCATCGTTGCCACCAAAGCTTGCAAACCCCGATCTTGCCCGTCCGAGCGCATCGAGTTCGTCAATGATGCATGGCGCAGCTTTTCGGGCCTGCTCGAACAGGTCGCGCACACGGGCAGCACCCACGCCAACGAACATTTCCACGAACTCGGAACCGGAGATCGAGAAGAACGGCACCTTTGCTTCACCGGCAATTGCACGTGCCAGTAGGGTCTTGCCAGTGCCGGGAGGCCCGACGAGCAGAATGCCTTTGGGGATTCGGGCGCCGAGACGCCCATATTTGTCGGCTTCCTTCAGAAAGGAGACGATTTCCTGCAACTCGGCTTTCGCCTCGTTCGCGCCAGCGACATCATCGAAGGTCACGCCGGTCTTCTGCTCCAGATATACCTTGGCCTTGGATTTGCCGATGCTGATCAGCCCGCCCATGCTTTGGCCACCGCCTACACCGCGCAGCATGAGCGCCCAGATGCCGACGAAGAAGACCGCGGGAAGTATCCAGGACAGAAGCGTCGTCAGGATATTGCTGTCGGAACCTCCCGAAACCTCGACACCGGCCTTGTCGAAGAGGGCGGCTGAGCCCGGGTCGACGCGCGAGGCCAGAAACGTTGTCTTGCCCTCTTGCGGTGTCTTGAATTGGCCCTCGATCATCGTCTCGGTCAACGTCACGGACCGGACTTTTCCCTCATCGACCGATCGCATCAGGGCGCTGTAGCTCAGCCGAACGGTATCTCGATAGCCAAGCCAAACCTGCAGGGCGAAGAACAGCGACAGCGCAAGAATGATATAGCCGATGTTGAAACTCTTTCGATCCATCGCGTCTCCCTACCTTTCAATCAAGGTTCGACTTGAAGCTCGCCCGGCTTTCGATAGGAGGCGAGCCAGTGATGAACGTCACTAGCGCCGAGCCGCAGAAGGCCAGAGCAAACGAAGTGGGAGAGGCAACTCGTCGGTCAGCTTCGCTATGAGGCCAGGGTCGAGTTCGCTCGAAAGCAGTTCGAAAATGGTTGTGGTCACGGCGCGGGGGTCCCGAGGAAAATTCGGCGGGAGCCGATCCGCTACCTGGCTTTCGAACTGCGCAAGGTGCGGAGCTTTCCGATCGGCACCCAGATGGTAACCTTCGAAGAAAATCCCGCGGACGAGCATCGGCAATTGTGCGGAAAGGTGAACCGCTTGCTCGACAGTCAGTTGGTCCCGCAGGGTCTGAATGACCGCGCGCAAAGCATTGTAAGCCTGATGACGGTCTTCAAAATGATGCGCGTCGACCAGTTTCTTCAGCCATAGATTTGTCTGCTGTACTGTATGGTCCAGCGCCGGAATTTGGGTGTCGCTCATATCGATCTCCGATCGTCAAAAAGTGCCGGACGTTGGCATCAACAGTTGGCTGCGCGCCACGCGCGCACGTCCTCGGCCGTGACACGAACATGGCCGGACGGATCCAGGGCATGTTTGTCGAACTTCTCGCTCGCGATGAAGCTGAAGGTTTCGATAAATTCCTGGAGCCGAAACTCGTCGGCCCTCGGAGGGTCGGCGATAGCCTCGAGGGCATCTTGGCCGATCAGGACGACCTGATCACCAACACCGCAATCCATCAGAAGCCTGCCTTCAGCACCCGAAGAGACCATGAATCCCGATTTCAACTTCAGCGGCATGACATCCTCCTTGATGAAACTCATGCTGCAAGAATACCCGGACATGCAAAATCGTCAGTGATGAAGATCAACCGATAAGTGCGGCCGCTGATGCGCCGTTTCATGTCACCGGCGAACTCGCTTTCGGTGGTTCGCGCGCTTCGGACCATGATGCCGATAATCTTCACGTTGGAAGAACCGGTGCTTTGCCACCTCTGAAGCCGCAAGGTAGAGCACGCTGATGGTGATAAGGCCGAAAATCACCGGGAGCGGTAGCGGCACAAACCCGAACCAGCTCGCAATCGGCAGGAAGGGAAGCGAGAAGGTCGCGACAACGATCAGACCTGTCAGCACGGTCAAAAGCCGAGACGGGCGACTGCGCCAGAAGCGCTTGCGCGTCCGGATCACATAGACGATGAGCAGCTGGGTCAGCAGAGATTCGACAAACCAGGCAGTCTGGAACGTCTGTTCGGAAGCTCTGACGAGAAGGACCAGGAATCCGAACGCCATGAGGTCGAAGAGCGAACTGATCAGACCGAAGGTTATCATGAACCGACGGACGGAACCGATCTCCCAGTGCCGAGGCTTGCGCCTGTCTTCCGCGTCGACGCTATCGGTCGCAATTGCAAAGGATGGGATGTCGGACAGGAAGTTGTTGAGGAGAATCTGCTGTGCAAGAAGCGGCAGGAAGGGTAGTCCGATCGAAGCCAGCGCCATGCTGATCATGTTGCCAAAATTGGCGCTGGTTGTAATCGAGATGTACTTCATCGTATTGGCGAAGGTGGTCCGCCCATCGTCGACGCCTCGGACCAGCACGCCGAGGTCCTGCTTCAGGAGTACCATGTCGGCGGCCTCACGCGCGACATCGACTGCGCTATCGACAGATATGCCGATGTCGGCCTCATGAAGGGCAGGGGCATCATTGATCCCGTCTCCAAGATACCCGACCACATGCCCGCGCGATCTCAGTGCCCTGACGATGCTCTCTTTCTGGTTCGGATCGATCTCGGCGAAGATGTCGGTTTGGACCGCCTTCGCGGCCAGTGCCCGTGAGGATAGCCTGGCCAAGTCGGCTCCGGTCATGATGCGCTGCGAGGGCAGGCCGATCGACGCCGCGAGATGGGTGGCAACGTAGCGATTGTCGCCCGAGATCATCTTGACCGCGACACCTCGATCAGCAAGCTCGGCAAGTCGGGATTGGACGCCTTGTTTCGGTGGATCGAGGAACAGCAGGAAACCGTCAAAGCACAGGCCGGCTTCATCCTGCCGCCCGTAGGGACCGCTTTCGGTCAGCCGGCGTGTCGCCACACCGAGGACACGATAACCCTGCTCGCTCCAGGCGCGAAATCTGTCTGTGATCCGGGCATGGATACTCTCATCCAGCGCGTGCTGGCTGCCAGAATCGCGGACCGAACCACAAACCTCCAGCACGGCGTCGATCGCGCCCTTGCAAATCATTAGAGTTTCACCCGCCGGCGCTGTCACGACAACCGACAGCCTTTTGCGAATGAAGTCGTAGGGGATTTCGTCCCGCTTCAGGAAGGCGCTCTCGCCCGAACCGCTTGACGTTGATGCGACAATGGCCTGGTCTAGTGGGTTGGCCATCCCACTTTGAAACATGGCGTTGAGGCGGGCCAGCAGCAGGACCTCGCTTGAGGCTCTTCCATCAATATCCATCCATCCATCGAGATGGATGACACCCTCCGTCAAGGTTCCGGTCTTGTCGGTACACAGAATGTCCATGCTGCCGAGGTTCTCGATTGCCTCGAGCCGGCGCACGATGACGCCGCTCGCCGCCATCGCGCGTGCTCCCCGGGCAAGCGTCACGCTGATGATGGCGGGTAAGAGTTCCGGCGTCAGACCCACGGCGAGCGCGAGAGAGAAGAGGATCGAGTCGATTAGGGGGCGACCGAGCATTGCATTGGCGAAGAAGACGACGATGACCATCACGAACATGATCTCGGTCATCAGCACACCGAACCGGCGAATGCCCTTGGCGAACTCAGTCTCGGGAACTCGGCGCTCGAGGCTCTCGGCAATTGAGGCAAACTCTGTATGGATGCCGGTTCCGACCACGAGCACGGAGGCGGTACCGCTGCGCACCGACGTCCCGGCAAAGACGACGTTGCCGCGCCCGGCAAGGGGAGCGTCAGCTGAGCTTATGCCGGGCTTCTTGACCACCGGGAACGTCTCGCCGGTCAGGATCGCTTCGCTGACGTTGAAATCGCATGCGTCCAGAATGAGCCCGTCGGCGGGGATGAGGCTGCCGGCGGACAGGCGCAACACGTCTCCCGGCACAACCGCGTCGGCGCGGATCACGCATTCGGACCCATCGCGCAAGGCAACTGTCTTTTGCGACAATCGCTGCTTCAGTTTTTCGGCAGCCTGTGAAGCGCCGTATTCCTGGAAAAAACCGAGCATACAGCTGGCAAGCACGATGACCGAAATGATGGTCGCCTCGTGGGCTTCGCCGACTAAGGCCGATATGGCGGCTGCGGCGACGAGGATCAGCACAAGGGGGCTTCGAAACTGACGCGCGAGAACCCGAAGTGCGGAGTGATTGCGCTCATTCTGCAATGCATTGGGACCGAAACTCGCCAGCCGCGCCGCTGCTTCTTGTGCGGAAAGCCCCGCCGTCGTGGCGTGCAGGTTGGCCAACACTGCCTCTTCGGATTGAGACCAATAGGGCGAGCAGTGAGTATCCGTTGCAGACACCATCAATCCCTCGGTAGCTTGGTCAGCATTTGAAGAGTGCGCGCCAGTAAAACTCAAACAGCGTCGGTTAAAAGCTTGGGGGTGACACGGGCATGTCCGGGAATTCCGCGACCCTGATTTCGTCGACGACACGCGTCACGCCGGACGTGTTTTCCGCCGCGACCCTGGCAGCCGTCTTTTCCCTTTCATCGAGTACGCGACCTTCCAGAGTGACCACCGCATTCGCAACGGACACGATAATGGCGTCTCCCCAGCGCTGCCTGTCGAGTTCCGCCTGCAAGGCGCCTTTGATGTCGGCGTCGAGTCTATCGGGTGATTTCGCCGCCATATCCCGGATCAAGGCGCGCATGATGTCAGAGCGGGTTACGACGCCGACGACCTTGTCGTTATCGACCACCGGCAGCCGCTTGATGTTGTGGTCGGCCATCCGGAATGCGGCGGTCTCGATCGTTGTTTCAGGCGCGATCGAGACCGCGGGAGATGTCATCACCTCGTTTACGAGTTTGCCAAACGCCTTGGCGTAGTCTTCCGCAAGAACCCCGCGGGAAGAAAACAGCGTACGCCAGAATCCGCGGCTGCTAGTCGATTTGAGTTCGTCGCGCCTCAGGAAATCGCTTTCACTGATAATGCCGAGCAACGCGCCGTCATTGTCGACGACCGGCAAGCCGCTGAAACCGCAATCCAGCATCACATTCGCAGCTTCCCATATTCTCGTTTGCGGCCCGACCACGATTGGATCGGAACTCATGATGGATCGGACAGTCAGCATCATCGTTCTCCTTGCTTCGCACCAATCTACCGGCACGTCGCGCAGGGCGCGTTGACGCCCGTCAAGGCCTGCATCTCATCTGAGAGAACGGCGGAAGCCCCTTAACGAGAAGATGAACAAGGCCCCGGCAATTCCCGCAAGCCAGATGAACTGCGGCCAGACGACCGCGAAGCTCGCTCCTCGGTAAAGCACGGCCTGCGCCAGAAGGATGAAATGCGTGTTGGGAGCCGCAAGCATGATCGTCTGGATAACTTCCGGCATGCTCTCGCGCGGTGTCGTCGCACCGGAGAGGATTTGCAGCGGGAGTAGGATCAGCATCAGCAACAACCCGAACTGCGGCATCGAGCCGGCAACAGTGGCGAGCGCGATGCCCATAGCGGTCGTGGCGAGAAGATGCAGTGCCGCCCCCGCCATGAACAGCGTCAGCGATCCTCCAAGCGGCACGTCGAGAAGACCCTGAACCACGAAAACCAGGGACAGTGCGGTGGCGATGAAGACGACCAGCCCCATCGACCAGATCTTTGCGAGCATGATCTCAGATGGCGTAACCGGCATGACCAGTAGATGCTCTACTGTTCCATGTTCACGCTCCCGGATCAGCGCCGTTCCGGTGAGGATGATCGACAGCATGGTCACGTTGTTGATGACATGCATGACCGAGGCAAACCAGGTTTGGTTGAGCTCCGGGTTGAACCGAGCCCGCATAGCGAGATCGACTATGGGCGCGGAACTGCTCGCCCTGGCCTTCGAGAAGTGGCCGACTTCCTCCGAGACGATCGCCTGAATATAGCCGGAGCCGGAAAAAGCTTGGGTCATGCGCGTCGCATCGATGTTGAGCTGGATGGTCGGAGACTTGCCGGAGATGAGATCGCTCTGGAAATTCGGCGGGATGTCGAGCGCGAACGTGTCGGTGCCGGCATCCATGCGTGCGTCCATTTCGCCGGCGGTGATCGTCGTCGGCTGCTTGAAATACGGCGCAAGAAAAGCGTCGGCGATGCGCCGCGACAGCGGGGAGGCGTCCTCGTCGACGATGGCAAGAGGCGCATTGTTCAAGGTCTCGGGAACGGCCCTTGCTTCCGCATAGACGGCAATGGTGAAGGAATAGACGATCAGGCCGAGAAGGATAGGATCGCGCAATAGCCCGCGCAATTCCTTGATCCCGAGATGCAAGATGGTAGCCCTGCGCATCTCGTCACCGTGCCTGCTTATTGAGGAAGAGGGCGCTGATGGCAACGAGGAGAGGGCCGGCTATGAGGAGCGGAATGAGGACGCTTTCAAGGCTTTCCATGCCCAGTCCTTTCGAGAACGTGCCACGGGAGATGATGTTGAAATAGGTTGTCGGAAAGATCTGGCCGACAACCGCCCCGATGCCCTGGAGGGACGAAACCGGGTCGATCATACCGGAGAACTGCACCGCCGGAATGATCGTCATCAGCGTCGTGCCAAAGATCGCCGCGATCTGACTGGACATGAACGTTGAGACCAGCAGGCCGAAGGCGGTCGCGAAAGCGACATAGAGAAATGCGGCGACCGCGAAGGCGAATAGGCTGCCCGTGAATGGCACCTGAAAAACGAAGACGGCGAAGAGCCAGAGCAGAACGGCGTTCACCATCCCGAGCGCCAGATAAGGAAGCTGCTTGCCGATGAGGAATTCAAGTCTTGTGGTTGGCGTGACGTAGAAGTTGACGATCGATCCAAGTTCCTTTTCCCGCACGACCGAAAGCGCAGACAGCATGGCCGGGATCAGAAGCAATAGGAGGGGAATGACGGCCGGGACCATGGCGACCAAACTTTCGATACCCGGATTATAGCGGAAGCGGGTTTCCATCGAGAACAGTCCGGGCGCCGTGTCGCCGTAGATTTCCCGCGCCTTGCGGACAAGCCATGCGTTGTGCATGCCTTCGACATAACCCCGGATCGTTTCGGCGCGCTGCGGCATGGCCCCGTCGATCCAGGCGCCAATCGCCACATCATGACCGCGGGCTATGTCCTCGGCAAATCGGGATGGAATTTCGATGGCCAGCTTCAGAGAGCCACCGCGCATGCGCCGGTCGAGATCGGCGTAATCGATGATCGGCGTTTGTTCGAGGAAATATCGGGAACCGGCGATATCTGCGACGTAGTCCCGGCTTGCAACTGTGTCGTCGTGGTCCAGGACGGCGAAGGTCAGATCGTTGACGTCCATGTTGATGCCGTAGCCGACGACGAACATCAGGATGACACTGCCGATCAGCGCCAATGTCGCGCGGATCGGGTCACGGCGCAGTTCCAGCGTTTCCCGCCGGCTGAGACTGAGGATCCGGCTGAGATCGAAGAAGGCGCTCTTCCGGACGGCTGGGACTATGACCGGGGCCGGTCTCTCTGCCGGATCCGAGAAATCTCTCGCGTCAGGCTCGGCAATCGCCTCCTCGAGGTAGCTGACGAAGGCTTCCTCCAGCGTGGCGGCATTCCGGCTTTCTCGGATGGCTACCGGCGTGTCGCTTATCAGCACGCGGCCCGCATGCATGAGCGATATGCGATCGCAACGCTCTGCCTCGCTCATGAAATGGGTGGAGATGAAAATGGTGACGCCATCATTGCGGGAGAGGTCGATCAGCATCGCCCACAGCTGATCGCGGGCGATAGGGTCGACGCCCGAGGTCGGTTCGTCGAGGATCAGCATTTCAGGTGAATGGATGAGTGCGACCGCCAGCGACATGCGCTGCCGTATGCCGAGTGGAAGATTATCAGGGAAACTGTCCATCACGTCGGTCAGTTGGAACCGTCGGGACATCTCGTCGATGCGAGGAGCGATGGTCTCGCCAGCTAGCCCGAACAGCTTGGCGTGCAGGTCAAGATTTTGGCGGACTGTCAGCTCGGAGTAAAGCGAAAATGCCTGGCTAACATACCCCACCCGCCGCCGAACATCGATGTCGCGCGGATCGACCGGCATGCCGAACAGTTTTGCGGTTCCGCTACTCGACGGCAGGAGGCCTGTCAGCATTTTCATCGTCGTCGATTTGCCGCAGCCGTTCGAACCGAGAAAACCAAAAATTTCCGCTCGGCGGATCCTGAAGCTCACATTGTCAACCGCGGTGAAATCGCCAAAGCGTTTCGTTAGCCCGTCAGCCTCGATGGCAAATTCCGTCTCGTCCAGCACCCGCAGCGGTGAATGTTCGACAAAATGATGAATCGTTCGTTTTTCCTCGGGCATCAACGCGATAAAGGAGTCGTCAAGCGTCGCGGTATTCGTCGAGGACAGGAGATAGTCCGGCGAACCAGTGGCAACGGTCCGGCCGCCATACATTGCGACCAGCCAGTCAAAACGGGCAGCCTCTTCCATATAGGCAGTTGCGACAACGACGCTGAGACGGGGCCGTTCGCAGCGGATTTCGTCAACAAGGTTCCAGAACTGTTGCCGTGACAAGGGATCGACGCCGGTCGTCGGTTCATCGAGGATCAACAATTCGGGGTCATGAATGAGGGCGCAGCATAGACCGAGCTTCTGTTTCATTCCGCCTGACAGTTTTCCCGCTGGCCGGTCCTTAAATTCCGCAAGACCTGTCCGGCGCAGCAACCTGTGTATGCGATAATTTCGTTCTTCTTGGCTCTGACCGAACAGGCGCCCGAAAAAGTCTGCATTCTCTAACACCGAGAGCGTTGGGTAAAGATTCTTGCCCAGGCCCTGGGGCATATAAGCGATCGAAGGGCAGACACGCCGACGATGGTTTGCGAGGCGCATGTCACCGCCGAGCACCTGAATTTCGCCAGCTTGGATCCTACGCGCGCCGCCGACCAGCGAAAGGAGCGAGGACTTGCCGACGCCGTCCGGGCCGATGATGGCGCTCATCCGGCCATGAGGGATGCGAAGAGAGATGCTGTCGAGGGCTGTTATTTTGCCATAGGCGTGACTGACATTCTTCAGGACCGCGACATCGCCGTTCTTTTCGGTGGTGTCCATTGCGCGACCTCTCACGGTGAAAGTGGCTTTGCGAGCGGTTCAGGCCAGGACGCATTCGGATCGATCTTCACATAGGCCCGACCCGGAAGTCCTGTTTTCACCTGGGCGACATATTTCTGAAGCAGTTCCTTGGGCACCTGCGCACGCAGGCGGAACATGAGTTTTTCGCGCTCTTCGTCTGTTTCCACTGTCTTCGGCGTGAATTGAGCAACGTCGGAGACGAAAGATATTCGCGCTGGAATGACATATTGAGGCGCTGCGTCGAGCACGATGCGGGCCTCGCTGCCGATGGCGGTTCGGCCGGCGTCGGCGGTGGGCAGAAAAAACGTCATGTAGACGTCGCCGACATCCAGCATATTAAGTACACGTCCGCCGGCGGCGACGACTTCGCCGGGACGAGCGATAATATATTGCACCCTACCGCTTCGCGATGCCTTGAGTTGGCTGTCGCTCAGATCAGCGTCCACCCTTGCAACGGTCGCCTCGGCTGCCTCGACGGCAGCCTGTGCATCTACCACCTGAGCGTTCGCCGCGCTGATCCCGGCTTTTGAAGCAGCCAGATTGGCCTTTGCCGCACCGAGCGCCGCCACGGCGCCATCGACGCGCGCCTGATCGTCATCAAGGGTTTGGTCTGAAACCGATCCGCTCCTTGAAAGCTGAGTGCTTCTTGCCAGCCGCTTTTGCGCCGACTGAAGCTGGACCTCGGACTGGGCCACTGCGGCAGCCGTCGCATCTCTTTCGGCCTCGCGTTGGGTGACAAGAACCTTGACGGTATCGACACCGATCTTCGCCCGCGACAACTGCGCCGCGGCTTCGCGCTTTTGGGCGATCAACTGCTCGATGTCGAGGGTCGCCACGATCTGGCCGGCTTCGATGAACTCTCCTTCTCTGACATCGACAGCGCGAAGACGACCGGCCGTGCGCGCGGAAATATCGATCTCCACCGCCTCGATCCGCCCGTTGCCGCTCGCAATTCCACTGAGGGACTGAGCGGCGACATGGCTCTCGTAAGTCTTCCACGCGAAGTATGTCATGCTGGCCAAAAGGATCACGCCAAGGCCAATTTTCCAGAAGCGGTTCAATGTCCTGCACCCTCAACGAAGCTCGTGAAAGAATGCTTGCGCCGGCTTCGGACGGGCCGCCTTGACGGCGATCAAGGGAAGGCCCGGTCTGCCGACCGAGTGGAGGAGGCAGACGTCCCTGCACCTTAGCGGCAGCAGTGATTGACGAAGATCATCGCGGCCTCCTGATCTCTCGCCCAATCTGGCTTCATTACATGCCAACCCATCAAAGGAGCCATGACATGTCCTTCAAGACCATACTCGCAATCGTCGGCGTTTCGAACGCCACTGCAGATCTGGACAACGCAATCAACCTCGTCACCGATACTGACGCACATCTTTCCGTCCTCGTCGTTGCAACAGCACTCCAGCCGATCGGGGCGGACTATCCTGTCGCGACAGCCTGGCTTGAAGAAAGAGAAAGAGAGATCGCAGAGCTGTCCAAGATTGGTCAGCAAGCGGACGATCTCTGCCGAAAGAGCAGCATTTCCTATGATGTGGACAGCCTCTACGACGACCGGTTCATTCTCGAAAGCAATATTCGCACGAGGGCCATCTATGCGGATCTCGTTGTCGCAGGGCCAAGCGTTCGCTCCGATGGTGACTTGCGCAAAGCTGTCATCGCCGCGGTCGCGTTCGACGCCGGCACTCCAATCCTCCTGATGCCGGCGAGCGGCAAGATCAGTTTGGCACCGCAGAACGTGATGCTGGCGTGGAATTCCGAGCCGGAAGCGGCCAACGCCGCGAAAGCGGCACTTGCGCTCCTGAAAGGTGCTGAGAACACGCATGTCGTTCTGGTCGACCCCGACAGCAAATATTTCAAGAACGGTGGTGAACCGGGTGCCGATATCGCCACCTTCCTTGCGCGTCACGGCGTTGCGACAACCGTCGAGCAACTGGCAAGCGGGGAGCGGCGGACGGAAGAGGTGCTTCGGCAGCACGCACTTGAGTTGGGCTGCGACATGATCGTCATGGGCGCCTACGGCCACTCCAGGCTTCTTGAACGGATCTTTGGCGGTGTCACGGCGTCCATTCTCGAAGAGTGCCGGTTCCCGGTGTTTCTGGCTCGATAAGCCAACCCGGCCCCACTCGACCTCGAGTGGGGTCTCTCGTTTGGCTTTGCTGGATACCACAGGTCTGGCTTAGCAAGGGATGCCACGTCGAATAGCGCGGTTGCAAGCTTCGATGCGCGTCCAACAATGAGGGAGCATCCATGTATTTCCGGGCTCTTGCTGCAGACTATGATGGCACGTTGGCTCATCACGGTGCTATGGAACAAACCACCGTTGACGCTCTTCTCCGTTTACGTCGTGCAGGACGGCAGATCATTCTCGTCACAGGACGCGAATTGGCCGATCTGCGTCATATTGTCCCCGATCTGACGCTCTTCGATCGAATTGTCGCTGAGAATGGGGGCGTCCTTTATGATCCTGGTCGCAGCTCGGAGATGACACTTGCACCCGGTCCTCCGTCTGCGCTTGTGCAAAAGCTGATGGAGCACGGCGTTGAACCGCTTTCCGTCGGTCACACGATCATTGCGACATGGCAGCCCCACGAAGCTGCCGCCCTTGCAGCGATTGCGGAACTGGGGCTCGATTATCAGATCATCTTCAACAAAGGCGCCGTGATGGTTCTGCCGGCCGGCGTCAATAAGGCGAGCGGCCTTATCGCGGCTTTTCACGATCTCGGTCTTTCCAAGCCCAACGTCGTCGGGGTTGGGGATGCGGAAAACGACCGGGCTTTTCTTGTCGGGTGTGGTGCATCCGCCGCTGTTGCCAACGCTTTGCCCACTCTCCGAGAGTCTTGCGATATTACGCTGATGGGCGACCATGGCGCCGGCGTCGGCGAGTTGATTGATCGGCTTCTCAAAGAAGATTTCGGCCTGATACCTCCATCCCGGCGGGGCGTTTCCTTGGGAATCGACGCTCATGCAAACCATACATGGCTGACGCCGCAGCATTCGCTTTTGATCATCGGGGGATCGGGAAGCGGAAAGTCGCGATTCGCCACGGCCCTAGTCGAGCGAATGATCGATAAAAACTTCAGCGTCTGCCTTCTCGATCCGGAAGGCGAGTACGAGAGCCTCGATCGAATGGTAGCGATCGGGGATCAGATGCAGGCAGGTTCGATTGACGAGGCGCTGCGTCTCCTTTCCAAGGGTATGAACGTCGCATTCGGGACTGTCCCGATCAACCTCGATCAAAGGCAATGTCTGTTTGAGCGACTGCAGCCGCGGATCGAAACGCTGCGCAAGACGAGCGGGCGTCCGCATTGGATGGTCGCCGACGAGGCGCACCATTATCTGTCGGCTTCATGTATTCCCACCAGCGAGATCGTCTGCCAAGCTCATGCGGGGCTCGTGCTGGCAACGATCACTCCCGATTGGTTGCACCCGGCGGTCCTCGGCGCAATGGACTACGTGATTGCTCTCGGAACCACAGCATTCGACAGCATCAGAAAATTTGGTGGGGCGTCGATCGCTTCGAAATACGCCCAACCAAGGCTCGCCGCCGATGAAGCGCTTTTGTGGTCACGAGCGCCGCCACATGGCCCTCGGCGGCTACAAATCTCGGGTCCTCGTCATCACCACGAGCGTCACAAAGGAAAATATGCCATCGGGGATGTCGGAGAGGCGCACAGCTTTTATTTCGGCTGGTCTCCAAACGGACAGATCTTTCGAGCCCGCAACCTGGCTGAGTTTCTCAGCAAGGCGGATCATCTCCCTGAGGAAATTTGGCTGCGCCATCTACACGCCGGTGATTTCGCCGCCTGGTTTCTTCATGTCATACGGGACGATGAACTTGCAAAACGGGCAGAGGAGATCGCGGAAGATGCGAATCTCGGTGCGAAGGAGAGCAGGGAGCAGATTGCGGCGACGATCCGTGACCGATATACGATCACCAAGTGATCGACCATAACTCATGGCGTTGTCAAAGCTCTGCTCGAGGAATTCGGCCGGCGATTATCGCATTCTGCTCGGCCGGCGCATGTTCGCCAAGAATTCCTGCATGCTCGCGCGAGGCCCGAACAAGATCAGCAATTGAAGTATTTCTTGCGGATCGAGGCCGTAGACGGGACCGCACGCCGCAATATCGATCTCTTGGTCTTCGATGCGCAGCTGTGGCCAATGAGCGTTGTAACGCCTCGCCCTGGCTCGCCAACGTCGATGGCGACGGGGTTGCCCGTTTATCCTGATTTCGTGCGTATGCGTCAGCATCCGATCAGCTCCTTTGACGAGATGAACTCGCAAGGTCGGATGCCTGATGCGACCGGAATACGACACCAGCGACACCGGCAACGCTTTCGGCGACCAATTCCATCGCACGCTGCTTCGCTGGATCAGCTCCCTGAGACGCCAGTTCTATCACGCAGCCGGATACGTGGACCGACACCTCCGCAGGGCCAAGGCCGAGTTCTTCTTGCAAACGGCTTTTCACGGCAAGCCGCAAAGCGTCTTCGCCGCTTGCCACCATGTCGCGACCCGTCGTCATAGCCTTCAGGACATCATGCCGGCTGACGACACCGATCAGTCTCCCCTCGACAACAACCGGGAGGCGCCTGACGTTTCTGGCCCTCATCAATAATATGAGGGCAGGAAGCGCATCCTCCGGCGAGACCGACACGACGTTTCTGCTCATGCAATCTGACACAACCGATGCATGAGCTCGCACATACTCCTCAAAAAATGTCTGGTCCGCAGGCTCGGGCGGCTTCCGGCTCGCGAAATTGACCATGCTCCTGTTGAGGAGGTCACCCTCGGTAATCATCCCGCACAGGGCTCCGCTATCATCGGTCACCGGCAGGCCGCTGATGTCCTTTTCCAGCATCAACCCGATCGCCTTGCGAACAGAGGTGTCGGGTGTGACGCTGATCGCCGGTGTCGCCATCAGGTCCTTCGCGAGCATGTGGTTCTCCTTCGATCCAACTCAGTCGCAGTATCCGGATGCTGCTCTCTTAATCATTGATCTTCCGCAACGTGCGACGCGCTTGGGCACGGCGCCAGAAGGCAAGACCTTTAGTCCACCGGAACCTCGTCATGCGACCGTTGGCGTCGAACGACGGGACACCCATTTGTCGATTTCCGTTACGAACAAAAGTGATGCCGAAAGAGCCAGGAGGAGGCACCATTCCGGCAACGAAACCGGTGCGAGTTCCAGCGTCTCCCGAAGCCACGGAACATACATCGCGCCAAGATGCATTGCCTGTGACGCGCATATCGCAAACACTAGAAGTGGGTTTCGAAAGAATGCGGCGTGAAAGACTGAATGTGTCTCCGACCGGCATGCCAGCGTCTGCACGTTTTCAAAAAGCACAAACAATAGCAAGAGCATGTTGCGGGCCGCAGGGAGTTCATAACCTTGTGCCAGCAGCCAGTAGAAAGCGGCCAAGCCGCCGCCACCGATTACCAGCGTCGACTGGACGATCCGGCGTACCATCAGCCGGTCGAAGATCGGCTCCTTGGGGCGCCGGGCCGGGCGCGATAGTTCGTCGCCTTCGGGCTTTTCTCCCGCCAGCGCCACGTCCTGGATGCCATTGGTCACGAGGTTCAGCCAGAGGAGCTGAACAGGTAGTAGCGGCATTGGCAGGCCCAGCGGGATTGCCAACAGGAAGAGGAGCATCTCGGCCGCGCCGGTGGCGACCAGCATCAGGATCACCTTGCGGATATTCGCATAGGCCGTCCGTCCTTCCCCGATCCCGCTGACGATCGACGCGAAGTTGTCGTCGGATATCACGATGTCGGCGCTCTCCTTGGCAACTTCTGTGCCTTTCAGTCCCATGGCAACCCCCACATGGGCGTGTTTGAGTGCCGGCGCGTCATTCACTCCGTCGCCGGTGACGGCGACGAAATGGCCGTTGCGGGCCATGGACAACACGATGGCGAGCTTCTGCGTCGGCGCAACGCGGGCGTATATGCGGGCATGTCTGGTCAGCTCGTCCAGTTGTTGCGGGCCTGCAGCTTCGGCATCCCGCACCGCGTCTCCGCTCGTCACCTGGTCCGGCCGAAATTCAAGTCCCGCCTTGGCGGCGATTGCGGCCGCAGTCCTGGGGTCGTCGCCGGTCACCATTGCAACTTCCACCCCTGCCGCGCGGCATTGGCTGATCGCCTGCGGCACTTCCGGCCGTATCGGGTCCTGCATTCCGGCGAGACCCAGAAAGACAAGGTCGATAAGGTGACTATGTCCGAAGGTCTCGTCAGTGTCGCTGCGAATTTCACCCTCGGCGAAGGCGAGTACTCTCAGCCCGCGTGCAGCCATATCCTCCTTTTGTTCAAGAAGCTCGTCCCGCCCGATAGGGACGACACGGTCGCCGATGTCCATCCGATCCGCCATATCGATAAGTGTCTCGGCGGAACCCTTCACGAAGATACGCACTCGCTCGCCCTCTCGGTGGAAGGATGCGGCGTATTTGAGATCCGGCTCGTAGGGAATGCGGTTGATCAGCGGGTAGTCGCCGGCTATTGTATCATGTTCGAGGCCCGCCTTTCGCGCTGCGGCCAGAAGCGCGACGTCTACTGTGTCGCCGACGCCCTTCCAGCCGTTTTCATCCTGCGTAAGAGAGCCTTCGTTCGGCAGAGAAGCTGCCCTTAGCAGACGGGTGGCGCGTTCACATGCTTCCTTCGGGGCCATATTGGCTCCATTGATGGAGCAGGCCTCAAGATCGACTCCCGCCTCTAGCCCTAGGTCGGTGCCGTCCGGAAGACGGATGTCGGTGACTGTCAGTTCATTCAAGGTCAGCGTGCCGGTCTTGTCGGTCGCGATCATGGTGCAGGAACCAAGCGATTCGACTGCCGGCATGCGGCGCACGATGACGTTTCGCCGGGCCATGCGGCGCATGCTGATAGCCAGAGCGACCGAAATCGCGATCGGCAGGCCTTCCGGAATTGCGCTGACGGCAAGACCCACGGACATTAAAAAGAGATCGTTCCAGGCCATGCCACGCAGAAGGCCGATGGCGACCAAAAGCAGCGATGCAATCCCGACCGACCAGGCGACGACGTTGGAGAAATGCGCAAGTCGGATCATCAGCGGCGGTTGGAAGGCCGACGCTTTGCCGATTTCCGCAGCGATCCTGCCGATCTCCGCCGACAGCCCGGTTTCCGTCACTATTCCTTTCCCGCGACCGCGAGCAACAAGTGTACCGGCAAAGGCCAGAGCTGTATGGTTTTCGACAGGAGTGCCGTAGTCGGCGGCTACTTTGCAAGCCGGCAGGGACTCGCCGGTTAGAAGAGATTCATCGCACAAAAGATCAGTTGCTTGAAGCAATTCCAGATCGGCGGGCACGCGCCCTCCCGCCT
>Ga0065721_10050197_pt1 | contig 22244 bp, 20 predicted proteins | sample Mesricmetagenome_FD_59108 | JGI IMG/M metagenome (GOLD analysis project Ga0065721, IMG submission 59108) | Mesophilic microbial community from rice straw/compost enrichment Sample: eDNA_1 v2 (version 2) | ecosystem: Engineered > Solid waste > Grass > Composting > Bioreactor | place: USA: Davis...
GAGGCGGGCGGGCGGGCGGCCTCGACGGGCGGCGCGGTGTCCGCGACCGGGCTGTTGCAGGCGGCGCTGCTGGCGCTGCTGGGCGGGCTGATCCTGAACCTGATGCCGTGCGTCTTTCCCATACTGGCGATGAAGGCGGCGGCGCTGTCGGCCTCGGCGCACGAGACGCGGGTCGCGCGTCGCGACGGCCTGCTGTTCCTGGCGGGGGTTCTGGCGACCTTCCTGGTTCTGGCCGGAGCCCTGCTGGCGCTGAGGGCCGGCGGGCAGGCGATCGGCTGGGGCTTCCAGCTGCAGTCGCCGGCCGTGATCGCCGTGCTGGGACTGCTGATGCTGGCGGTGGCGCTGAACCTGTCGGGCGTGTTCGACATCGGCGGCTCGTTGCAGGGAGGGGCGGGGCGGCTGTCGCATGTCTCCGGGAGGGCGGGCGCCTTCCTGACCGGCGTGCTGGCGGTGGTGGTGGCGGCGCCCTGCACCGCGCCCTTCATGGCGGCGGCCCTGGGCGCGGCCCTGATCATGCCGTGGCCGGCGGCGCTGCTGGTCTTCCTGATGCTGGGGCTGGGTCTGGCCCTGCCCTATGTGATCGTCAGCCTGTCGCCCGGTCTGTTGCGGCGGTTCCCGCGGCCGGGGCCGTGGATGGAGCGGCTGCGGCGGCTGCTGGCCTTCCCGATGTACGGCGCGGCCCTATGGCTGGCGTGGGTGTTCGCACGCCAGACCGGCGGCGCGGCCCTGGCCCTGCTGTTTGGGGCCGGCCTTATGCTGGCCTTGGCGCTGTGGCTGTTCGGCCTGATGCAGGGCGAGCGGGCGGCAGGCCGGCGCGGCTGGGTTAGCGGGGCCGCGGCCCTGATCGCCCTGGCGCTGGCCGCGGTCGCGGGCGTGGCGGCGGCGCGGGCGCCGGTTGTGGAGCCGGGCGAGGCGTCCGGCGAGACGGTGCTGGCGTCGCAACCCTGGTCGCCCCAGGCGGTGCAGGCGGCGCAGGGCGAGGGCCGTCCGGTGCTGGTCAACTTCACCGCCGACTGGTGCGTGACCTGCAAGATCAACGAGGGCGCGGCCCTGTCCTCGGCCCGCGTGGGCCAGGCGATCACGGCGACGAACGCCGTCTATCTGGTGGGCGACTGGACACGGCGCGACGACGCCATCGCCCGCGAGCTGGAACGCCACGGCCGGTCGGGCGTGCCGCTGTACCTGCTGTATCCGGCCGGCGGGGGCGAGCCGCGCATTCTGCCGCAGCTGCTGACCGAAGGGCTCGTGATAGACTCCCTGCAGGAGGCCGCGCGCTGACTGCGGCCCGTATCAGGGAAACGCCGTCATGATCCGCCGCCTGACCCTCGCCGCCGTCGCCACGCTGACGCTCGCCGCCTGCCAACAGCAGGAGGCCGCGGCGCCCGTTGAGACCGCATCGACCGAACCGACCCCGGCCGCCGCGACTCAGGAGGGGATGGCCCCGGCCTTCACCCTGGTCGACGCCGAGGGGACGCAGCGGTCGCTGGCCGACTTCCGGGGCAAGACGGTGGTGCTGGAATGGACCAACGAGGGTTGTCCCTATGTCCAGAAACACTATGGCGCGGGGGCCATGCAGGCGCTGCAGCGCGAGGCGACCGGCGACGGCGTGGTCTGGCTGACCATCGTGTCCTCGGCGCCCGGGACGCAAGGCTTCGTCGAGGGCGAGACGGCGCGCGCCTTCAAGGCCAAGCATGACGGCGCCTGGACCCACCTGCTGCTGGATCCGACCGGCGAGGTCGGCAAGCTGTACGACGCCAAGACCACGCCCGACATGCGGGTGATCGATCCGCAAGGCCGCATCGTCTTCGAGGGCGGCATCGACGACCGGCCGACGAACAAGCCCGAGGACCTGGAGGGCGCGACCAACTTCGTCCGCGCGGCCCTGACCGACATGGAGGCCGGCCGACCGGTCCAGACCCGCTTCGCCCAGCCCTACGGCTGTTCGATCAAATATCCGGAGACGGTGGAGGGGTAGGGGCTTCGGTCTTCTCCCTCCCCGCTCCGGGGAGGGTCGTCGCGCAGCGACGGGGTGGGGGCGGCAAGGCGACACGACTCCGATCACCGGCCGGCCCCACCCGGTCTCGCCTGCGGCTCGACCACCCTCCCCCGCAGGGGGAGGGAGAATTCTGCGCCGATCCTACACCTCAGGCTGCGGCGGGGCGGTGATGACCTCGACGTTGTCGTTCAGCAGGTAGGACAGTTCCGACAGGGCCACGGCGCGTTCGGCTGGGGTCGAGGCGGTCTGGACGGCGGCGACCTTCTTGGGGATGTCCTCGGAGATGCCGCGCAGGATGCACTTCAGGTCGCCGTCCGTGCCGCGTTCCTTCAGGATCAGGTGACCCTGCATGTCGAGCTGGGACAGGGCCTCGGCGCGGGTCTTGAAGCCGGTGAAGACCGGGCCGGCGAAGAAGCCGTCGGCGTCGGCGGCGCGGGACGCGGCCCAGCCGTCGACCAGGGCCTTCAGCTCGGCCGAGCGGTTCACGATGTCCGCGAACAGGGGCTCGCCCGCCACCGACACCGGCGCGCCCGGCGCGGCGGGCGGCTGGGCCGCGGCCTGGGCCACCGCGGGATTGGAGACCATCAGGGCGATGGAAAGGGCGACGCCGCAGGACATGGAGAACCTCGGGGGCTGACTTCCTGTTTCAACGTCCGCTAGGACGTTGGACCGGGATACGCCCGACCCGTAAACGAGTGTTTACCCTATCGCCTCCCCCGACCGCTTCCGAGGACTGATCATGAGCCGCGACGCCGCCTGGACCGCCTTCGACCGAACCGCCGCCGAGGCCGGCAAGACCCGCATCGTGGATCAGTTCGCCGCCGATCCCAACCGGCTGACGAGGATGTCGGTCGAGGCGGCGGGACTCTATCTGGATCTGTCGAAGCAGAGCTGGACGAAGGCCGCCTTCGAGGCCTGCCTGGACCTGGCGCACGCCTGCGACGTCGAGGGCCGTCGCGCGGCCCTGTTCGCAGGCGAGGCGGTGAACCTGACCGAGGGCCGCGCGGTCCTTCATCCGGCCCTGCGCGCGGCGGCGGGCGCGGACTTCCACGCCTTGGGCGAACCGGTCTCGGCCGAGGTGGACGCCGTTCGCGCGGACATGAAGGCCTATGCCGAGGCTGTGCGGTCGGGCGCCGAGGCGGGGGCGACGGGCAAGCCGTTCAAGGCCATCGTCCATGTCGGCATCGGCGGATCGGACCTGGGGCCGCGCGTGGTGTGGGACGCGCTGCGCCCGCTGGCCCCGGCCATCGACCTGCGCTTCGTCGCCAACATCGACCCGCGCGACATGGCCGAGGCCCTGACCGGGCTCGACCCCGAGACCACCCTGGTCGTGGTGGTGTCCAAGACCTTCACCACCCAGGAGACCCTGGCCAACGCCGAGGCGGCCAAGGCCTGGCTTCAGGCCTCGCTGCCGGCCGAGGGCATGACCCGGCACTTCATCGGCGTGACGGCGGCGCCGGACAAGGCCGCGGCCTTCGGCTGCGGGCGGACCTTCGCCTTCCGGGACTGGGTCGGTGGGCGCTATTCCCTGTGGTCGGCGGTCAGCCTGTCGTGCGCCATCGCGCTGGGGTGGGACGTGTTCGAGGACATGCTGGCCGGGGCGGCGGAGATGGACGATCATTTCGTCGCGGCCCCGCTGGAGGCGAACGCGCCGGTGCTGCTGGCCCTGGCCCAGGTGTTCAATGTCGACGGCCTGAACCGCCCGGCGCGAACGGTGGCGCCCTACGCCCATGCGCTTCGCCGCCTGCCGTCCTTCCTGCAGCAGCTGGAGATGGAATCGAACGGCAAGCGGGTGCATCGCGACGGCACCCCGGTGACGCGGCAGACCTGCCCCGTGGTGTTCGGCGAGCCGGGCACCAACGGCCAGCACGCCTTTTTCCAGCAGATCCATCAGGGGCCGCAGGTGGTCCCGGCCGAGTTCGTGATCGTGGCCCGCACCCATGAAGACGCGCCCGAGTCGCCCCTCTGGTCCAACGCCCTGGCCCAGGGCCAGGCCCTGATGCTGGGCAAGACGACCGAGGCTGCCAGGGCCGAGGGTCTGGCGCAGGGATTGTCGGAGGAGGAGGCGGCGCGCCTGGCGCCGCACCGCACCTTCACCGGCGACCGGCCCTCGACCGCCATCGTCATGGATCGGCTGACGCCCCGGACCCTGGGCGCCCTGATCGCCCTCTATGAGCACAAGACCTTCGTGGAAGGCGTGATCTGGGACATCAACAGCTTCGACCAGTGGGGCGTCGAACTGGGCAAGGTGCTGGCCAAGGCGATCCTGAAGGATGTCCAGGCCGGCGGTCCCAGCCCGGACCTGGACCCTTCCACCGCCGCCTTGATGACCCGGCTGATGGGCTGAGCCCACGAAAAAGGGCGCTCCGTCGGGAGCGCCCTTCCTCATTCTCGATAATCCAGGCCTTACCAGCGACGGTCGTAGCGATAGTCCCGGTCGCGGCGATAGTCGTGGCGCGAGTTGTAGCGACGGTTGTCGTACCGGTAGTCATAGCCCGATCGGCTGCGGTCGATGCCGTGCTCGCGCTCCCAGTGGCCCTGGTTCCGGTAGCAACGGCCGCCGCGGTAGTATTCGCAGCCCGAGCCGCGATTGGTGGCCACCGCGCCCAGGGCCGCGCCGGCCAGGGCGCCGCCGGCGATATAGGTGCCGTCGCCATTGCCCAGGAGGGCGCCGGCCAGGCCGCCGACGGCCGCGCCGATCAGGGCGTTCTCGGCGCTGTTGTCGTCGCGGTCGCGGTCCCGATACGACTGGGCGGAGGCGGGCGCCGCCATCATGGTCAGGGCGACGACCGGCGCGGCGGCGACCGCGGTGATCTTCAGCATCTTCGACATGGTCCGTCTCCTTCTTGTTTTCGTGCCCGGCCAGCGTTCCGGAAGGGGAATGCCGTGAGCGTTGGGTTGGTTCTAGCGGGCGGCGGTTGAACGACCCCGGAGCCCGTCATTCATTTTCGGTTCATTCGTCGCGCAAGTTTCGCGCGGAAATCCGGCCCGGCCGCCTTGACCCCGTCGGTCGGCCTGACTAACTCCCGCCCGCGTTAGCACTCTCGACGGTCGGCTGCCAAAACGGCGATCGCGGGAGGGCCGACCGACTGTTCACAATCGCCCCATCCGGGGGATCAAGGGAGACAACCGATGGCGTTTCGTCCGCTCGGCGACCGCGTGCTGGTCAAGCGCGTTGAAGAAGAATCCAAGACCAAGGGCGGGATCATCATCCCCGACACGGCCAAGGAAAAGCCCCAGGAAGGCGAAGTCGTCGCCGTGGGCCCCGGCGCCCGTGACGACTCGGGCAAGGTCAACGCCCTGGAGCTGAAGGCCGGCGACCGCATCCTGTTCGGCAAGTGGTCGGGCACGGAAGTGAAGATCGACGGCGACGACCTGATCATCATGAAGGAATCGGACGTCCTGGGCGTGCTGTCGTAAGCACCCGACGCCCTGAATTTCTCAACAGAAACGCATAGATAGGAGCAGCCACGCATGGCCGCCAAGATCGTACAGTTCAACACCGACGCCCGCGACAAGATGCTGAAGGGCGTCAACGTCCTGGCCAACGCCGTCAAGGTGACCCTGGGTCCCAAGGGCCGCAACGTCGTGATCCAGAAGTCCTTCGGCGCCCCGCGCTCGACCAAGGACGGCGTCTCGGTCGCCAAGGAAATCGAGCTGGAAGACGCCTTCGAGAACATGGGCGCCCAGATGATCCGCGAAGTCGCTTCGAAGACGAACGACAAGGCGGGCGACGGCACCACCACCGCCACGGTTCTGGCTCAGGCCATCGTGCAGGAAGGCCTGAAGGCCGTCGCCGCCGGGATGAACCCGATGGACCTGAAGCGCGGCATCGACAAGGCCGTCGGCCTGGTGCTGGAAGAGATCAAGACCAACTCCAAGCCGGTCTCGAACAATTCGGAAATCGCCCAGGTCGGCACCATCTCGGCCAACGGCGATAGCGAAATCGGCGAGCTGATCGCCCAGGCCATGGCCAAGGTCGGCAACGAAGGCGTCATCACCGTCGAGGAAGCCAAGACCGCCGACACCACCGTCGACGTCGTCGAAGGCATGCAGTTCGACCGCGGCTACCTGTCGCCCTACTTCATCACCAACGCCGACAAGATGGAGGCCGTTCTCGAAGAGCCGCTGATCCTGCTGTTCGAGAAGAAGCTGACCAGCCTGCAGCCGATGCTGCCGATCCTGGAAGCGGTGGTCCAGTCGGGCCGTCCGCTGCTGATCATCGCCGAGGACATCGAAGGCGAGGCCCTGGCCACCCTGGTGGTCAACAAGCTGCGCGGCGGCCTGCGCGTCGCCGCCGTCAAGGCGCCGGGCTTCGGCGACCGCCGCAAGGCCATGCTGGAAGACATCGCCATCCTGACGGGCGGCCAGGTCATCTCGGAAGACCTGGGCATCAAGCTGGAGAGCGTCACGCTCGACATGCTCGGCAAGGCCAAGAAGGTCTCGATCACCAAGGACGACACCACCATCGTGGAAGGCGTCGGCGAGAAGTCGGACATCGAAGGCCGCGTGGCCCAGATCAAGCGCCAGATCGAAGACACCACCTCGGACTACGACAAGGAAAAGCTGCAGGAACGTCTGGCCAAGCTGGCCGGCGGCGTCGCGGTCCTCCGCGTCGGCGGCTCGACCGAGGTCGAGGTCAAGGAAAAGAAGGACCGCGTCGACGACGCCCTGAACGCCACGCGCGCCGCGGCTGACGAAGGCATCGTTCCGGGCGGCGGCATCGCCCTCTTGAAGGCCTCCAAGATCCTGGCCGACGTCAAGGGCGACAACGCCGACCAGAACGCCGGCATCGCCATCATCCGTCGCGCCCTGCAGGCGCCGATCCGTCAGATCTCGGAAAACGCCGGGGTCGAAGGCTCGATCGTGGTCGGCAAGGTGCTGGAGAACAACGAGGCCTCGTTCGGCTTCAACGCCCAGACCGAAGAGTACGGCGACCTGGTCAAGATGGGCGTCATCGACCCGGCCAAGGTCGTGCGCACGGCCCTGCAAGACGCCGCCTCGGTGGCCGGCATCCTGATCACCACGGAAGCCGCCGTCGCCGACGCCCCGAAGAAGCCCGCCGCCGGCGGCGCTCCCGACATGGGCGGCATGGGCGGCATGGGCGGCATGGACTTCTAAGTCCGACGCAGCTCAGCTGAACGAACAGAAGGGCGGGTCCGTAAGGGTCCGCCCTTTTTGTCATCAAGAATGTTCTCTATTTGTTCTTGTCCTTTGGTCGAAACCGTGGTCCTTTACCACCGCGCGCAATCAGCCTAGGAGCCGCCATATTGAAAGATGGCCAAGCCTGTGACGTCAGCCCCTCACGACCCTCGTTCGGTAGCAAACCTCTTGCTGGACCTGGCAGAGGAGCAACACCTGCCGATCACCAATCTTGCCCTTCAGAAGCTGCTGTATTTCGCACACGGCCATTTTCTAATCCGAACTGGCCGCCCTCTGCTGTCCGGGTCATTTGAAGCTTGGCAGTACGGGCCTGTACATCCAGCCGTCTATCGTGAATTCAAGGTGTCAGGAGCTCGGGCTATCACGACGCGCGCTATCGCTCGCGATGTCATGTCCGGGATCGAAAGACCTCTTCCGCCAATCGACGATATCGAGATCAGGAACCAGCTCGTTTCTGTGTTGAGCTCCTACGGGCATCTCTCTCCTGGCCGGCTGGTAGATATTTCACACGCTCCCAAGGGACCTTGGGCGACCATCGTGAACAAAGCAAAAACATCCGTCTCGCTCGGGATGCGAATCCCTGATAATGTGACGGTTGAGTGCTTCAAGTATCAAAAGGTTTCGGTCGGCGTTGAGAGCCGAGTTGGAGAGCCGAATGAAGATTCGCCGTTTGTCTGAGATCGATCTGGCTCGGTTGTGTACGTACGCAGCTGGGCCCTCGCTCGAACAAGCGCTCCGAAACTATAACACCGGCGGCGGGTCTTGGTCTTACGATCCCGTCCGAGCGTCCACTGCGGACATTCTCAACGCCAAGGTCCCATTGATTGAGCGGATGGAGCCGGTCTCTTGGCCGAAGCTTTCTCAGCAAATCACTGCTGCCTCAAACAGGGGAGCGGTTCAGGCCATCGCCAACTGTATGGTCGGGAAGGTCCTTTTCGATCAAGCGCAAGCTTTGAGCTGGCGTGCCGCAAAGTTTGATATGGCACGGATGCCAATCGGCTTTGGGGAGGCCGTAAAATATTGGTCTGATGTCGTGCTCGATGACGGGAATGGTCTGATCGTTCCGTTCTTCGATCATCGCCGGGAACACGGGGTCTCAAACGCTGAAATCAGGCGGATCGTGTTTTCGATGCAGAACGTCTGGGTTCGAGACCGCTATCCTGATCTGGCCGAAGCTCGGCTGGCTGTTGTGCGCTTTCCTTCAGACGGTGACGGCCGGTCAATCGCCATTGAAGAACACGTTGAGACCGAGCTTCTTTCTTACGACGAATTGAATGAGCTGGTTCGGAACGTCTATCGGACGTGGGCCAAGGTTTCTGACGAGCGCGTCGAAGCGGAGCGGCGGACAGGAACTGGTAAAGCCAATCCGTTCGGTTTCTGAACGACCTTGGCCCACGACTACACCGCCTTCGCCGAACCCCTGGCCCACCCGGGCGAGCATCTGCGCGAGGATTTCCTGCCGGCCTACGGCCTGACCCCCGGCGCCCTGGCGCGGGCCATGGGGCTCAAGGACCGGACACGGATCGAGCGGCTGGTGCGCGAGGAGCAGGCGCTGACATCGGACACCGCCCTGCGCCTGGCGCGGGTCTTCGGCACCTCCGCCGAGTTCTGGATGAATCTGCAGGCCCAGCACGACCTGTCGCGCGCCGCCATCGCCGCGCGCGACGACCTGAACGCCATCCGCCCGCTGAACGCCGCCTGACGGCGGCGCGCCCTACAGGATGAACCGGCTCAGATCCGCGTTCTTGGCCAGGTCGCCGATCTTTTCGCGCACGGCGGCGCCGTCGAAGGCGATGGTCTGGCCCGACAGGTCGGAAGCCTTGAAGCTGGTGTCCTCCAGCACGCGCTCCAGAACGGTCTGAAGGCGGCGGGCGCCGATATTCTCGATGGCCGAGTTGGCCGCGACCGCCGCGTCGGCCAGGGCCTCCACCGCATCGTCGGTGAACGTCAGGGTCACGTCCTCGGTGGCCAGAAGGGCCTGGTTCTGGCGGATCAGATTGGCCTCGGGCTCGGTCAGGATGCGCTTGAAGTCGTCGCGCGTCAGGGCCTTCAGTTCGACCCGGATCGGCAGGCGGCCCTGAAGCTCGGGCAGCAGGTCCGAGGGCTTGGCGACGTGGAAGGCGCCCGAGGCGATGAACAGCACGTGGTCGGTCTTCACCGGCCCGTACTTGGTCGAGACGGTGGTGCCCTCGATCAGGGGCAGCAGGTCGCGCTGCACCCCCTCGCGCGACACGTCGGCGCCGCGCGCCTCGGACCGGGCGGCGACCTTGTCGATCTCGTCCAGGAAGACGATGCCCTCGTTCTCGGCCAGCAGCAGGGCCTCCTTGGTCAGGCTCTCCTGATCCAGCAGCTTGTCGCCTTCCTCGGCGATCAAGGGGGCGGTCGCGTCGCGGACGGTCAGCTTGACCGTCCGGGTGCGGCCGCCGCCCATCTTGCCCAGCATTTCCGACAGGTTCAGCAGGCCGACGTTGCCGCCGCCCGGCAGGTCCAGGCCCTGGATGGGGGATGTGGTGTCGGCCAGGGCGACCTCGATCTCCTTGTCGTCCAGCTCGCCGGCGCGCAGTTTTTTCCGGAAGCTGTCGCGGGTCGCCGGCCCGGCGCCGGGACCGACCAGGGCGTCCAGGATCCGGTCCTCGGCCGCGCCTTCGGCCCGCGCGCGCACCTCGCCGCGGCGGCGGTCGCGCACCATGACCAGGGCGCTTTCGACCAGGTCGCGCATGATCTGGTCGACGTCGCGGCCGACATAGCCGACCTCGGTGAACTTGGTCGCCTCGACCTTCAGGAAGGGCGAGCCGGCCAGCCTGGCCAGCCGCCGCGCGATCTCGGTCTTGCCGACGCCCGTCGGGCCGATCATCAGGATGTTCTTGGGCGTGACCTCGTCGCGCAGGTCCTCAGGCACGCGCTTCCGGCGCCAGCGGTTCCTCAGCGCCACGGCCACGGCGCGCTTGGCGTCCTGCTGACCGACGATGAAGCGGTCGAGTTCGGAGACGATTTCGCGGGGAGACAGGTCGGTCATGCCGCTGAGATAGGATGTCGGAAAGCGAAGCGGGAGAGGGGCCGCGCGGACATGGCGTCGCGCAGCAAAAAGGCGTTCCCCGACCGGAGAACGCCTCAATGCGGTTCGGCTGTCGTCGCGCGATCAGGCGGCGTTGGCGGCCTTGTTCTTGGCCAGCTTGTCCTGGTGGGCCTGCATGCCCTTGGCGATCAGGTCGGCGGCCTCGCCGGCGTCGCCCCAGCCCTTGACGGTGACCGACTTGCCCTTCTCCAGGTCCTTGTAGCGGGTGAAGAAGTGCTCGATCTGCTCGATCAGGATGGCCGGCAGCTGACGATAGCTGGCGATCTCGGTGTAGTAGGGGTTCAGCTTGTCGACCGGCACGGCCAGGATCTTCTCGTCGCCGCCGGCCTCGTCGACCATCTTCAGGACGCCGATCGGGCGCGAGCGGATGACGCAGCCGGGCACCACCGGCGTCGGGTTCAGCACGATCACGTCGCAGGGGTCGCCGTCGTCCGACAGGGTGTGCGGCACGAAGCCGTAGTTGCCCGGATAGTACATGGCCGTGTGCAGGAAGCGGTCGACGAACAGGGCGCCGGAGGCCTTGTCCATCTCGTACTTCACCGGCAGGCCGCCCTGCGGGATCTCGACGATGACGTTGATGTCCCAAGGCGCGTTGGGGCCGACGGGGATGGCGTCCAGGTTCATGGCGTCTGTTCTTGTTGCGATGCAAAAATCGAAAGGCGAAGGGTGATAGGCCCGTCGCGCCGCCACGGCAAGCGCGACCTGGGTCGGGCCGCGGGCCCGGCCTCTTGCCTGAACGCCCGTGACGGGGTCAGGGTGGCGCCATGACATGGCTCGACTGGGGGGCGCTGGCCCTCTTCTTCATCTGCTGGCTGGGCTATGCGCCCATACTGAAGGCGATCAGCCGGCACGGCGGCTCGCTGAACCACGACATGGTCCATGTCCGCACGGTGTGGATGGCCTCCATGACCCAGCGGGAGATCAAGCTGGTCGACAGCCAGCTGATGGGGCATTCGATCAACTCCGCCTCCTTCTTCGCCTCGACCAACCTGCTGCTGATCGCGGCGGTGGCGGGCATATTGTTCGGGGGCGAAAGCGCCCTCAGGGGCTTCGCCGCCGTGGGGGCCGAGAACGTGCCGCTGAAGCTGCTGGAGGCCAAGCTGGCCCTGGTGCTGGTGTGCCTGACCCGGGGATTCCTGGACTTCATCTGGGCGTTGCGCCAGATGAACTACACCCTGGCCCTGATCGGGGCGGCGCCGGAAATCCACCACAAGACCGACCGCAAGGCCTTCGCCGAGGCGGCGGGCCAGCTGCTGAACCCGGCGCTGAGCGCCTTCAGCCAGGGGGTGCGGGGCTATTATTTCGCCCTGGCGGCGGCGGCCTGGCTGTTCGGGCCGGCCTGGCTGGCCATCGGCGTGGTCTCGTCCTTCGGGCTCCTGATCTATCGTCAGGAGGCGTCGCCGGCCGCGCGGGCCATCCGCAATGCGCGGCGCCTCCTCGGGGAATAGGCTATTTCGCAGTTGCGAGATGACGCGTGGCGAAAATCGGCCCCGAATGGGCCATGTTACCGCTCCCATCGACACAATTCCGTTACACGGCGTGACCGAAAAGACTCGGATTGGGCTTGACCCGTTGTGCGCCGCAACCTAGATTGCCCTTCGACGCCTCCGGGCGTCTTGCCCTTCCTGGGCGTTTCCTCCCTATAGACTATTCATGCCGCGCCCTCGGGCGCGGCTTTTTTTATGTCTCGCCGCCGGTCTCAGGCCGACCAGTCCTCGGCGCACAGGGCGGCGATCACCCGGTCCAGGGCGCGTCGCGTGCGGGCGTGGCCCCCGTTCGGCTCAAGCGTCGCCTCGTCCAGATAGAGGCCGCGGCTCAGCTCGACCTGGATCGCCTCGAAGCCCTCGTCCGGCCGGCCCCACGCCTGGGTGGACCAGCCGCCGGCGTAGGGGCGGTTCAGGGCCACGCGCCAGCCCTCCCGCTCGAACAGGGCCCGCAGCCGCCGCGACAGCCGCGCCCCGCAGGCCGAGCCGTGGCGGTCGCCCAGCACCACCTCGCAGCCCGCCGCCCGCGCCGGCATCGAATGCCAGTCGATCAGCAGGGCCCGGCCATGCCGCGCCCGCGTCGCCTGCATCAGCTCCCCCAGGGCGGCGTGATAGGGGACATGGACGGTCTCGATCCGCGCCCGCGCCTCGGTCCGCGACAGCCGGCGGGCGTAGAGGGCCGCGCCGTCGCCCGCCAGGCGCGGCAGGACGCCGTATCCCGCCGCCGTCTTGGGCCCGACCGGACCGTCGACCCCGTCGACCAGGGCGGGATCGAGCTCGCCCGGATCGCGATTCAGGTCGACATAGGCGCGGCCGATCCGCCCCTCGATCAGCGGGGCGCCGCGCATCGGCCCGCTGCCGACCAGCCGGGCGACCCCCGCATCCTCGGCGCTGCGCAGGCTGGCGGCGGGCAGGTCGGCGGCCTCGCCCATGTCCGGCGGATAAAGGTCCCCCGAATGGGGCGAGGCGAAGACCAGCGGCGTCGCGGGCCCGCCGGGCGGGACAGGGGTGACGCGATAGGGCGGGACGCCGGGGCTCATGACCCCCGCATAGCCGGTTTCCCTGTGGACGGAAGCGGGGGACGTCGGGAATTTCACGGCCGGTTTACCGATGACCGCCTAACGTCGGCGCGATTTCACGGGGTTCCTCATCGCATGGCGCGCATCCTCCTGGCCGAAGACGACAGTTCGTTGCGCGGCTTCCTGACCCGGGCCCTGGAGCGGGCGGGCCACCAGGTGGTCGATTGCGAGAACGGCGACGACGCGATCGACGCCCTGGAGCACGGCCCCTACGACCTGTTGCTGACCGACATCGTCATGCCCGGCGCCGACGGCATCGAAGTGGCGCGCGTCGCCGCCGCCCGCCAGCCGGACCTGCGGATCATGTTCATCACCGGCTTCGCCGCCGTCGCCCTGACCGCCGCCCAGGCCTCGCCCCAGGCCAAGGTCCTGTCAAAGCCCGTGCACCTGCGCGACCTGGTCGACGAGGTCGAGCGGATGGTCGCGGCCTGACCCGCCGGTTCCCGCCGCGCGCCCTTCGAATATCCGCGAACAGGGCTTGAAGCCCTCTTCCCGCCCCGCTATAGGACCGCCCTTCCCGCCTTCGGACCCGTCCGGAGGCCGCACCGGCGGACGCGTAGCTCAGCGGGAGAGCACTACGTTGACATCGTAGGGGTCACAGGTTCAATCCCTGTCGCGTCCACCATTCCCCACTGAAAATCCGGCGAGCGCCCTTTGCGTTGAGGCGCCATCGAACCTTCATGGATGATCGGTAAGGGAGTGCCCCGATCGGGGGCGGCCCTTGGCTTATGACGGCGACGACAGTCAGGCGGCGAAGGACTGGTCGCCGGTCCTGGACTTCGCGCGGCGGCTGGCGCGCCGGCGGCTGGGCCGCGCCGACCTGGCCGAGGACGTGGCCCAGGAGACGGTGCTGCGCCTGGTGGAATACGGGCGCGGCGGCGTGCCGATCGAGAACGTCTACGGCCTGACCCTGCGGATCGCGGAGAATCTCGTGAACGAGCACTTCCGGCGCGAGCGCCGATGGGGCCAGGTCGAGCTGAGCGACGCCCTGGTCAGCGCCGAGCCCGCCCCGGACCGCGTGGTCGAGGGACGCGAGGCGATGGAGACATTGAAACGGGCGTTGCAGCGGATGCCGCGGCTGAGGCGCGAGATCATCATCCGGCGTCGCGTCCGACACCAGAGCTGCGCCGTCATCGCCGCCGAGCTGGGGCTCAGCGTCAAGGCGGTGGAGAAGCACGTGACGCGCGGCCTGCTGGACCTGAACGCGGCGTTCGGGCACGACGGTCGCGGTCGGGGGAAGACGCATTGAAGGCGAAAGACAAGCGCATCATGGCCGAGGCGGCCGCCTGGGTGGACTGGGCCGCGCGGTCCGACTCCACGGCGGAGGACGCCGCCGCCTTCGAGCGCTGGATGGGCGCGGACGAGGCGCACCGCGAGGCCTTCGCCGCCCTGGCCGCCCTGTGGCGTTCCGACGCCCTGGGCGAGGCGGCGGCCGATCTGGCCACGGCGCCGGCGTCGCCGAGACGCCGGTCCTGGTCGGTTCCCTGGCGGTTCGCCGTCCCTTCGGCCATGGCGGCGGCGGCGGGCGCAGCGGTGGTCCTGTTCGCGCCCTGGGCGGACTATCGCACCGTGGAGACCGGCCGCGCCGAGACGCGGACCGTGACGCTGGCCGACGGTTCGACCGTGCGTCTGAACGGCGCCGCGCGGCTGGTGGTGCGCCAGGGTCTGATGCGGCGGTCCGCGACCGTGCAGCAAGGGGAGGCCTTCTTCGACGTGCGCCACGACGGACGAGCCTTCACCGTCGATACGGGCGAGGGCGTCGTTCAGGTGATGGGCACGGCCTTCAATGTCGATCGACTGGAACCCGGCCGGACCGAGGTGGCCCTGTATCGCGGCGCGGTCCGGGTGCGCGACCGATCCGACGAAACGATGGAGATGCGGCCGGGCGACCGGGTGGTGCTGGAGCGGGGCCGGCTGCGCCGCGGCGCGCCGGTCAGGGCGGCGCGGCCCGACTGGATGGACGGCTGGTTCGACGCCCAGGACGCCAGCCTGGGCCAGCTGGTCGAGGAACTGGACCGGTTCTCCGACAAGCCGATCGTCGTGGAGGGCTCGGCGCGTCGGACCCGGATCAGCGGTCGCTTCCACGTCGCGCGCCCGGCGTCGGTGCTGGAGCTGATCGAGGCGGCGTACGGCGTCGAGGTGAAAGAAGAATCGGACCGTATACTGATCAGTGGTCACGCTCGGTAGTAAAACCGTCGCCAAGATTTCAATATTGAAAATGTAGGGTTCCGCCGGGCCCGAACATCTCTCCCGCTGGCGACTGATCGCCGAAATGTTTCGGGGGATACCGACATGAAATCCGTTCTGACGCTCCATGCGTCCGCCTTCACGCTCGCGGCCGCCCTGGCCGCCGCCGCGCCGGCCGTGGCGACGGCCCAGGAGGCCCAGCAGGCCTTCTCCATTCCGGCCCAGGACCTGTCGCTGGCGCTGAACGACTTCTCGCGCGCGACCGGCCTGCAGGTCGCGGCTCAGCCCGAGACGCTGAGGGGCCGCCGCAGCCAGGCGGTCGAGGGACGCTTCACCCCCGCCCAGGCCCTGTCGCGCCTGACCGCGTCGAGCGGCGTGCGCGCCCGCATCGTCGGCCGTTCGGTGCTGGTCGAGGCCGGGTCGGCGGTCGCCGCCTCCGCCCCGCGCGCCGACCGCGCCGCCGCCGTCCGTCCGACCCGGACGGTCGAGACCTCCGCGCCGCAGGGCCAGGCCAGCGAGGTGGACGAGGTGGTCGTCACCGGCTTTCGCAGCAGCCTGATCGCCGCCCGAGACCTGAAGCGAAACGCCGTCGGGACGCAGGACGTCATCGTCGCCGAGGACATCGCCGCCTTTCCGGATCTGAACCTGGCGGAATCGCTGCAGCGCGTGCCGGGCGTGGCCATCACCCGCGACGCCGGCGAGGGTCGTCAGATCTCGCTGCGGGGCCTGGGCCCGGACTTCACCCGCACCCAGCTGAACGGCATGGAGGTGCTGGGCAACACCTCGTCGGGCTTCGACAACCGCGGCTCGGTCAGCCGGACGCGCAGCTTCGACTACAGCCTGTTCGCCTCGGAGCTGTTCAACCGCGTGACGGTCGAGAAGTTCTATGCGGCCGAGCAGGACGAGGGCGGCATCGGCGGGACCATCGGCCTGACCACGGCGCGTCCGTTCGACTACGCCGGTCCGCGCCTGGTGCTGGGCGCCAAGGCCCAGACCAACTCCAACACCGACAGCGTCACGCCGCGCGTCATCGCCCTGGCCTCAAGCCGATGGCGGACCGGGGCGGGCGAGGTCGGGGCCCTGGCCTCGGCCGCCTACACCCGCAACGACGTGAACGAGTACGGCATGCGGGCCTGGAACTGGACCAAGATCAACGCCAACGCCGCCAACATCGGCCCGAACGTGCCGGCCGACATCCGCAACCGACTGATAAGCGCCACCGGTCTGGACCGCCTCTCGGCCCCGCAGGCCGTCAGCCCCTCGACCTGGTACGCCGAGCGCGAGCGGGTGGGCCTGACCGGTTCGCTGCAATGGCGGCCGAACGACCGCACGGACATGAGCCTGGACGTGCTTTACGGCACGCTCAGCAACGACCGGAACGAATACGCCCTGGCGCCCGCCGGGGTGAACGCCCTGACCGGCGACGTGAAGGGCACGCAGATCCTGAACGACGTCGAGGTCCGCGGCGACAGCATCGTCTACGCCGACTGGTCGGGCGTGGACATGCGCAACGAGGCCAAGCATTCCGAGGACAAGACCACCTTCACCCAGGCGGTCTGGAACGGCGCCTATCAGGCCACGGACAGCCTGCGCTTCACCGGCCTGGTCGGCTATGCGCGGTCGGAGTTCGAGGAGCCGATCTTCGACAAGATCTTCATCCAGGCGGTCGGTCAGGACTTCAGCTACGACTATCGCGGCGGAAATCCGGTCAAGGTCGGCTATGGTTTCGACACCACGGACCCCAGCCTCTGGGGCCTGATGCGGGCTGACGCGCGCGAGGACTACATTCTCAGCGAATACAAGACCGCCGAGATCAACGCCGCCTGGGATTTCAACAGCGTCTCCACCCTGAAGTTCGGCGTCGAGTACAAGGACTTCCAGAACGAGGGCTGGAAGCGCTTCAACCGCGTGGACTGGTACAACAATCCGGCCCGCCCGGCGCCGGTGCTGGAGGTGATCGGCTACGATTCCCTGCTGCCGTACATCGTGGCGGACGTGGACGCGACCTTCGACCTGACCGGCCAGCTGCGCGACCTGACGCCGGCCAACGACGAGGCGGGCACCAACTTCCAGCTGACCGAGAAGACGACCTCGGCCTATGTCCAGTACGACCTGGACACCGAGCTGGGCGCCATGCCCCTGCGGGCCAATATCGGCGTGCGCTACTACAGCACCGAACTGACCTCGGCGGGCAATGTCGCGACCAACGCCGGCCTGGTCCCGGCGGTGATCCGGAACGACTATGACGGCTTCCTGCCGACGGCGAACGTCTCGCTGGAGGTCCGGCCCGACATGATCCTGCGCCTGGGCGCCAGCCGCAACATCAGCCGCCCGAGCCTGGGCGACCTGCGCGCGGCCGGATCGGTCAGCTTCACCCCCTTCGGCGGCAGCGTGAACGCGGGCAATCCGAACCTGGAGCCCTTCCTGGCCGACTCCGTCGAGGCGTCGTGGGAATACTACATGGGCGGCGCCGGCCTCGTGGCGCTGGGCGTCTTCTACAAGAACATGGATTCCTTCATCACGGCGGAAACGGCGTCGGTGCCCTACGGCACGATCGGCTATCCGCTGTCGCTGCAGGGGCCGGGCCAGGACGCCAACACCATCTATTCCTACAGCCGTCCGGTGAACGGCGACGGGGCGTCGATCCAGGGCGCGGAGCTCGCCATCCAGCGCGACTTCGACTTCCTGCCCGCGCCGTTCGACCGGTTCGGCATCGCCGCCAACGTCACCTATGCTGAGGGCGAGACGGATTCCATGGTGGACGGGGTCAAGCGCACCCAATCGCTGACCAACCTGTCCAAATGGTCGACCAATGCGACCCTCTACTACGAGACCGACGTCTGGGGCGCGCGCGTCTCCAGCGCCTATCGCGACGACTATCTGGACGGCATCGGCGGCAACGGCAACGTCGGCTCCGGTTACCACGCCACCAACAACATCGACGCCACGGCCTTCTGGAACGTGACCTCGGCGCTGAAGCTGGTGGTCGAGGGCATCAACCTGACCAACGAGGCCATCGACCAGTACACCGACACCCGCGAGGACCGGTCGCTGTCCTACACCAAGAGCGGCCGCACCTTCACCGTCGGTTTGACCTACGTGTTCTGAGCCTGTCCGGGCGGCGAGCCGCGACGGCTCGTCGCCCGGATTTCGGAATCCGGATGGAAACCTGCGTACGGAAACTGGCCCGAAGGAGCGCGCAGGACTATAGGATCGGGCGCATGAGCGACCATACGCACGTCCGCCCCTGGCGCCGCATCGAGCGCCGCAAGAGCCGCCAGATCCGCGTCGGCTCTGTCCTGGTCGGCGGGGACGCGCCGATCAGCGTCCAGTCGATGACCAATACGCCGACGGCCGACGCGGGCGCGACCATCGACCAGATCCGACAGCTGGAGGAGGCGGGGGCCGACATCGTGCGCGTCTCCTGCCCCGACGAGGAATCGACGGCGGCGCTCCGGACCATCGCCCGGGCGGCGCGGGTCCCGCTGGTCGCCGACATCCACTTCCACTATCGCCGCGGGATCGAGGCGGCCCAGGCCGGCGCGGCCTGCCTGCGCATCAATCCGGGCAACATCGGCAGTCCCGAGCGTGTCCGAGAGGTCGTCCAGGCGGCCAAGGACCACGGCTGCTCCATGCGGATCGGCGTCAACGCCGGCAGCCTGGAGAAGGAGCTGCTGGAGAAGTACGGCGAGCCCTGCCCCGACGCCATGGTCGAGAGCGCGCTGAACCACGCCCGCATCCTGCAGGACCACGACTTCCAGGAGTTCAAGATCTCGGTGAAGGCGTCCGACCCCTTCCTGACGGTGGCCGCCTATCATCAGCTGGCCGAGGCGATCGACTGCCCGCTGCACGTGGGCGTCACCGAGGCGGGGCCGCTGCGCACCGGCACGATCAAGTCCTCAATCGCGATGGGCAACCTGCTGTGGGCGGGCGTGGGCGACACCATCCGCGTCAGCCTGGCCGCCGACCCGGTGGAAGAGATCAAGGTCGGCTTCGACATCCTGAAGTCGCTGGGCCTGCGCCACCGGGGCGTCAACATCATCGCCTGCCCGTCCTGCGCGCGTCAGGGCTTCAACGTCATCGAGACGGTGGCGGCGCTGGAAGAGCGGCTGGCCCACATCGCCACGCCCATGTCGCTGTCGATCATCGGCTGCGTGGTGAACGGCCCGGGCGAGGCCCTCTATACCGACATCGGCTTCACCGGCGGCGGCAAGGGGGCGGGCATGATCTATCTGAACGGCAAGATCGCCCACAAGCAGGCCAACGACGGCATGATCGACCACATCGTCGGCCTGGTGGAGGAGAAGGCCGCCGAGCTGGAGGCGGCGCGCGCCGGGCTCCAGGCCGCCGAATAGGCCTCAGATCACCTTGAACAGCCGCAGGGCCTGATAGCCCGCGGACAGCAGCACCACCGCGCCGACGCCGTAGGTCAGCACGCGGCGGGGCGCGATGCGGGCGATCACTCCCGCCAGGGGCGCCGCCATGAGGCCGCCCAGGATCAGGCCCAGGATCGAGGTCGCATGGCTGACGATCCCGTCGGCCTGATCCCAGTGCCCGGTCAGAAGCGCCGTCAGGAAGGCGGCGGAAATGGCCGAGGTGACGAAGAACTCGGCCGTGTTGGCGGTGCCGATCGAGGTGCGGGCGTCCTGGCCGGTTCCGACCAGGGTGGTGGTGACCGTGGGGCCCCAGCCGCCGCCGCCGATGGCGTCGAAGAAACCGCCGACGAGACCCAGGGGGCCGGACAACCGGATCGGAAAAGGCCGCTCGCGCGTCTTGCGCGTCGCGCGCCAGACGATGACCAGCCCCATGACCGACAGATAGGCGGTGATCCAAGGCTTCAGCAGGTCGCCGTCGATGCTGGTCAGGACGAAGGCGCCCAGGCCGCCGCCCACCACCCCGCCCAGCGCCAGGGGAACGAAGAGCTTCCAGTTCACATTGCGGTTGGCGGCGTGCGACCCCGCCGAGGCGGCGGTGGTGAAGACCTCGGCCGCATGGACGCTGGCCGAGGCCGTGGCGGGCGGCACGCCGAAGGACAGCAGCACGGTCGAGGAGATGACGCCATAGGCCATGCCCAGGGCGCCATCGACCGCCTGGGCCAGAAAGCCCACGAAAAGAAAGATCAGGAAGTCCTGCATCGCCGCTCCGGATTTTGACCGGAAGGGAGGGCCAAAGCCTCAGCCGGTCAACAGGAGAAAGCCTGACGCCCGTCTTCAGCCCTGCTCCATCCCGGCGTCCGCGTCGCCCAGTCTGGAGAGCGCGGCCAGGATCTGGGCGCCGGTGTAGGGCTTGGTCACCAGGGCCTCGGCCAGGTCGGCGTGACGGGCGCTGGCGGCGATGTCGCCCGAGATGAAGATCACCCGCACGTCCCAGCGCCGGACCAGCTGGCGCGCCAGGTCCGTTCCCGTCGTTCCGTCCGACAGGTTGATGTCCAGCAGGGCGGCGTCGATGGCGTGCAGGGCCGCCGCCGCCTCGGCCGCCGCGGCGCTGTGGAAGGGGCCGACGACGCGGTGGCCCGCTTCGGTCAGCAGTTCGGTCAGGTCGGCCGCCGCCTCGGCGTCGTCCTCGACCACCATGACGGTCAGGGGCTCGGGCGCGACCGCGATGGCGGCCGTCTCGGCCGGGCGGGGGCTCTGGCGCGTGACCACGGCGCGCAGGTCGCGCCAGACCTCGGCGGGCGAGCGGTCGGTGTCCAGATCGTAGATCGCGGCCATGGCCTTCAGCTCCCGGTCGTGTTCAGGGGACAGGTCGCCGCCGGCCTGGGCCAGGCGGTCGTCATAGAGGCGGCACAGCCGCTCCACGTCGTCGGACGGCATGCGGGTCGAACGGATGTCGGCGGTCTGGGGACGGTCGAACATGGGCTCCTCCTCGCATTAACGAAGATCAGCTAGGCGGGCGCTGGGCGGCGCGTAAGCCCCCTGACGCCATCGTTATCGCAAATCACAAGCGCGGCGCCGGGCCGTGATCGTGACATGACGGCGCCGGTCGCGCTAAGGACGGCCCCTTCCCGTTTCGGAGCGTCTTTCCCTTGCATCTGCCCCAGGCCCGTCTCGACCAGGTGCTCGACCGCTTCCACGAGGTCGAGGCGCGGATGGGCGCGGCGACCGACGGCGCCGAGATCGTGCGCCTGTCGCGCGAGCACGCCGAGCTGAAGCCGGTCGCCGAGGCGGTCCAGACCCTGGACCGGGCGCGCCGCGAGCTGACCGACCTGGAGGCCATGGCCGCCGATCCCGAGCTGGCCGCCCTGGCCGAGGAGGAGCGTCGCGGCCTGGAGGATCGTCTGCCCGCGCTGGAGCGCGACGTGGCCCTGCTTCTGGCGCCGCGCGACGCCGACGAGAACGCCTCGGCGGTGCTGGAGGTGCGCGCCGGCACGGGCGGCGACGAGGCGGCCCTGTTCGCCGGCGACCTGTTCCGCATGTACTCCCGTTACGCCCAGGGCCGCGGCTGGCGGGTCGAGGTCGACAGCGCGACCGAGGGCGACGCCGGCGGCTACAAGGAGATCATCGCCACCGTCACGGGCGAAGGGGTGTTCGGCCGGCTGAAGTTCGAAAGCGGCGTCCACCGGGTGCAGCGGGTGCCCGCGACCGAGGCGGGCGGGCGCATCCACACCTCGGCGGCCACCGTCGCGGTCCTGCCCGAGGTCGAGGACGTGGAGATCGAGATCCGCGACCAGGACATCCGCATCGACACCTATCGCAGCTCCGGCGCGGGCGGCCAGCACGTCAACAAGACCGACTCGGCCGTTCGCATCACCCACCTGCCGACCGGCATCGTGGTGACGTCCTCAGAGAAGTCGCAGCACGTCAATCGCGACAAGGCGATGAAGAACCTGCGCATCCGCCTCTATGACCTGCAACGGCAGGAGAAGGACCAGGCGCGGGCCGAGAACCGCAAGAGCCAGGTGGGCTCGGGCGACCGGTCGGAGCGCATCCGCACCTACAATTTCCCGCAAGGGCGGGTGACCGATCACCGCATCGGCCTGACCCTGCACAGCCTGCCCCAGATCCTGGAGGGCGAGCTGGATCCGGTTCTGGACGCGCTGATCGCCGAGGATCAGGCCGCGCGGCTGGCGGACCTGGAGGCCGAGTTCGCCTGAGCTGCCAGGGGAGGCGGACCCTCACGGGAATATGAAGGGTGACGGCGGCGCGCGCGGTCTAAGACGGGATCATGAAGTTGAGAGCTGGGGTCATGGGAGCGGCCGTCGCGGCCGGCGTCCTGCTTTCGGTCGGGTCGGCGGCCCAGCCGGCGGGGGCGCGGGCCGA
>Ga0065721_10005942_pt1 | contig 22240 bp, 17 predicted proteins | sample Mesricmetagenome_FD_59108 | JGI IMG/M metagenome (GOLD analysis project Ga0065721, IMG submission 59108) | Mesophilic microbial community from rice straw/compost enrichment Sample: eDNA_1 v2 (version 2) | ecosystem: Engineered > Solid waste > Grass > Composting > Bioreactor | place: USA: Davis...
CGCGATCGCGCCCACCGCGACGATCTCGAACATCACGGCCACGAGCCCCTGCATCGAGCCGACGTATAAAAACCTCTTCGTTAAATCGAANCTCTCCGGCGAGTTCATCGTCCTGAACCCGTTCCTCGTCCGCGACCTCAAGTCCCGCGGCCTNTGGGANCAGGACATGATCGACAACCTGAAGTATTTCGACGGCGAGCTGAAGGACATCGAACGCATCCCCGCCGACCTGAAGGCGCGTTACCTGACCGCCTTCGACATCGACGCCAAGTGGATCATCGACGCCGCCGCGCGTCGCCAAAAGTGGATCGACCAAAGCCAGTCCGTGAACCTGTGGATCAAGACTCCGGACCTAAAAACCCTGAGCCACATGTATCGCCACGCCTGGCACGTCGGCCTGAAAACCACCTACTACCTCCGCTCCCTCGGCGCTTCGAACATCGAGAAAGCCACCGTCTCGATTAAGAAGGAAGTCCGCGGCCACGCCGGCGCCGCCGATCCCGCCTCTCAGCCCTCAGCTCTCAACGCTCAACCCGAGAAGAAAACCTACACCGCCGAGCAAAAACTCGCCTGCAGCATCGAAGCGATGCGCAACGGCGGGGAGTGCGAGGCCTGCCAATAATCACTCAAAAAAGCCGCGGCGTAACAGCCGCGGCTTTTTTGTGCCGCTTTCACGCGCGCTTCTCAGGTGTGCCAACCAAAACCATAAAAACAGAAAGGAGGTAAATATGGGAAAAAACCAACATATCGTTCCGCATAATGGCGGCTGGGCTGTTCGCGGCGCCGGGAATGATCGAGTGACTGCTCAGACCCGAACTCAGGTCGAGGCTATTCAAATCGGCCGGTCGATATCGCAGAACCAACGATCAGAACTGGTGATTCACGGTCGCGACGGTGCTATTCGGGAAAAAGACAGCCATGGTCGCGACAATTGTCCGCCTCGTGGCTGATCCATTGGAGACCTAGCCTTGCAAGCCGTTCCGCCGACTACTCGGAGCGGCTTTTTTGTCGCCTGAGATCAGTCACTCCTACAGTTATTCCACACGTCCAGCGGCTAGGAACTGAATGAATATATCGGTCTCGCAGGAAGACAGCGGCGTGACACCGCTCTTCACGTGCTCAACGGGTTTCTCGAAGGAATCGAGCTAGATCACCTGATCAACGTTAGGGAACTTGAGACCATACCGGCTGCTATTAACCTTTACGATATCTATGGCTTCCGGGACCGACACCTTCCACCTTTCGGACAAGGCGCAATACACGACAGCGACATCGCTCGGTCGTATTGCCCTGGATTCATATTGGACGAAAGGACCATCGCTCTCGACCAGAATGGCTTCAGGTGGTGCTGCCTCCAAAATCCGCATACCAGAGGCGGTGCGAAGCATCGCCGGATTGATTGAAACTCCGTGTCCAGCCTCAACGGCTGCCTGTAACTCTTCTCGGCTACCAGTAAACCAGTGGAAAACCGCACGGCGGATTCCGTGCCTCTGTAACGCCCTTACCACGGCATTTGCCGCGCCGCGACTGTGCAAGGTGATGAATCTTGGACGATCTGAAATTGCGCTCAGCACTTCGTCAAAAAGACGCTCTTGAATCGCCTTTTGGGCGAGGCCTTCTGGAGAAAAATCCAAGCCTATCTCTCCGATTAAATCTGCTTGAGTTGCCAGCCTACGGAACAGGGCCAATTCGCGGATGCCGGAAGCAGCATGGAGCGGATGCATGCCAAGCGCGGGTTTCACGTAAGCGCTGGATCTCAGTCGATCTCGTGCGATCACAAAATGAGATGGCAGATTTGTTACGGCGACTACGCAGATTTTTGCTGCACCGGCATCACGCACAACCTTCTCGGGAGTCGAATACCGATCGATATGGCAGTGGGAATCGATCAGCATGGCCGTAGCTCCTTCTTCAAATACAACGAGCCTTTGGCACGAAGCCATGCGAGAACTTCAGCACGCATGCGCTTTACCAGGTCCACATGAGCATGCAGCTCATTGATCGGTAGTGGTCCGTTTCCTAGCAATTCCGCCGCAATTTCACGATCCGTGTGCTTCCTTCGCTGAAATGCCAGCATTGCGAGCATGTCCGCTGGTAAGTCAGGCCACGCCGTAAGCTGCTCGACATGGTCTCCGTAAGGCTCGACATCAAGTCCATTGGCAAACAGGGCGGCGCGGCGAAACAGGCAGGGAATGCATTTACCACAGGAGCGAGCGGACCGATTTGCCCACGCTTCTCGGTGGTTTGCCTTGGCACAAGACCTAGTCGTCGCTGCACCCGATTGCAGCAACGGCTGGTTGCGGCATTCTTTGACCATCTCTCCTTTCGTTTTCAGCGCATACAGATTTATCACCGGATTGTTCAGGCCGACCCGTCGAAGAATTCCGTTCAAGCTTTCAATGAAATGGGGGTGAACGGTTCGCGTGCTGCACGACCCCCGTCGTGCGGGCGTAAGCGGGAAGTTTAACGCGATGGGACCGTTTTCCGGAATTAGCACGGGCACCTGCGCTCCCAGCAACTCGGCGAAATAGGATCCCAACGCAATGAACAGCAGCGAGCGACTGCGGAAATTTGTATCCGCACTTCCCGACGCCAAGCCAACTTGGGTTTGAGCGAGGGTGAAACGATTTGGAAATACCTGCTCTAATGCGTCCCGTAAGTCTCGTTGGTCCTTTCCGGGCCCAGCTACGTGCCGGTCGTAATGACCAACGAGAAGCAACCTCTCCGACGGATGTTCGCTCAACCAGTCTATCGCACCAATGAATGAATCGAGGCCGCCCGAGAAAAGACAGACCGCTGTGCCACTCGGACGGATAAAGCGCAGGCGGCGTTTTCTTGCACGCTTTTGGACGAGGCGCTTTTCGCCATGACGAAAAGATATCACCCAACTGTCTCCCGTTAGAAAGCTGATGGTATCGGACAGTTCTCCGGCGACCTGCTTCCAGACCGCCTCATGCTCCACAGGAATTTCGATGGATAGGTCCCGCGTCCATTTGTCTTCAGTCCCGCTGCGCGCTACCGCTTTGTCTGCCGCATATATGCAGGCTGCGATACAAAGGAAGTCCTGCGCCAAGTCCGGAACCGCCCTTGATACCTTCAAGAGTGAGGCGGCGTTGACGTCGAGCAGCACGTCTTCAGTCTGGCCGTGAAAGTGAAGAGCCAGTTTCGCGCTTTCCTTTTTTGGGTCCGCCTTTGGGGCAATCGAGACCGTGATTTCAGTCCTCATGACTCGCCACCTCCGAATATCTCCATCGTGTCTCGGACGATTCCATTCACTATCTCCGCACCTGAATGTCCCGTCCAATTAATCGTTGAGAGGTCCCGAGCCATTTCCACCCCGCTGATCTTCGCGTCGATGAACTCCCTGATTTGGGCAGCCATCGACTCTACTTTTTCGAAGCCATGTTTTTCAAGGACTCCTTGATACCCTACAGTTTTGAAAACCTGGAAGATGTAATGGCCGAAAAACTCGTGCAGCGTGCGTTCGATGTTCTGCGCTACGTCGCGGACTGAAACATCCAACTCCTCAATATCCTTGGCGTTTTCAGACCACTCTAAGGTCATTTCCATCAGGGCATCCCGCAGCGCCGCATCCTCGATCAAGCTCGCAGGACCGCCGAGCACATCCGCCAAGGCTAGTGCAATTTCGTCGGGTGACTTTCCATCGAGATTCGTAAGCCCGCATTCAGCGAGGGCATCACGAAATCCCTTTGTGCTGACATCCGAGAGAAAGTGACCCAGGCCGCGAGCAACCGAGCGGGAAGCACCGCCAATGATGCGGCTGCGTGGCCCGCCACCAACACCCGAGCCGCCTTGGCTGCCACCTCCACTAGTTCCGCGGCCTCTTCCTTGGGAGCCGTCGGAGCGCCCACCAGAGAGTGGGCTGCCAAAGCCCAGGCTCGGAGCTCGGGCCATCTGAGAGACTACGCCACTGATGATCGATTGAGCTTTCTGCGGAGTGACAAACCCTTGCCCGCCCGCCTGCGTCGTTTCGCTTTTTACCGGGGCCCAGTTTGGGCCGGCCGAATAGTTGGTAGAGGTGCCCATCGTTCGGCCTACTTTTGTTTCAGCGCCTTTGCGAACCGGGAACCGTCCCCAGCAAGTTCTCCGACAATCCTTGTGCAGATTTGCCCCAGGTAGTTGGGTTTTCGCGAGCTGTTCTTGATGCTTGTAGCAATCGCGGGAGACAGATCTTTTGCCGGGACTTTCTTTAAGAGTGAGGCCAGCTGATCGGCTACCATTGTGTCGATGGAAGCTATCTCCAGCAGCGCTTGGAATGCTTTGGCTTCAGCCGGCTTCCTCAGAAAATGAGTCACGAGTTGCTCGGCGAGCACGCTTCGCTCACTCGGCTGTAGGTTGTGAATCTCACGCCGTCCGGCCACATCGCCTACCTCGCTCAACACCATCTTCAAGATCGCCCGAACACTTGGAGGCACCATTCTTGTTCCGCTCATCGTGGAGCCGAGCCGATCACGCGTCACCCACATGTAATCCCGCAGATCGACTCCAGCCAAGCGAGGCTCCATTTCCAGCCATCTCTCCATCCCCTGCCATTCGGGTGCTCTATCTGCGGGCGCGGGGCTCGATTCCGCTGATTTCTCGGAGCTTGGCTCCAGATCGGTCAGCATAGCGACAACTCCTGAGCGCCCGTCCATCGCAGCAAACAACTTCTCGAAAAGCTTCGGTGCCCTGTATTCAAGAAGCATGAGCTTCACCAAGACTTCGTCCTTTACATCAACAAGCTTGGCCACGTCCGCGAGTTTGCGACGCAGAAAGAAGGCGTTCAGGAACCGCTTCACTTGGCGAGGATTGCCCTGAAGCACGTCCGTGATCAGGGAGGAGATGTTGGCTCCGACTTGGAGGGCCTCGCTCAGCGCTGTGGGCACCGTCGTGCCTTTTAAAACGTCAAGAGCACAGGATTGATCGAACGCTCGATATCGATCTTGAACTCGTTGCCGTTGGGCTTCCTCAAATACCCTTTTGAAAACCTCCTTAGGCAAATGCCGTTTGCAGAACAGGAGCGTAAGGTAGGTTTCGATCTCCGAAGGGGACAGCCGCGGAAGTCTGTAAGGGATCTGGATCAATTTTTCGAGGTAGTCATCAACCAATCGCTCACTGGGTTCGAGCTGGCTTGCGTCTGACGTCCCCGGATCCTTCAGCGCCTCGCGATAGCGCCAAGCTACCGCCTGGCGAATAATGCGCCGGTCGGCGCCAATAACGAAGGCCGTTTTGGGAACGTTCAGGAAGAGCTTGATCGCTTCCAGATTCTCGATGATTCGCTCAGGAGAGCAGCGATCCAGATCGTCGATGAAGACCACTAGGGTCTTGATGTCGCTTTCGGCGATCATCTTCTCGAAATCATCCCGGAAGGTCCGCACATCGGAAATAATCTCTTCAGTTGAGGTCCTCTCGGTATTTTCGACAGCGGATTTTCCTGCTTCGCCTGCGCAGTCCTTGGCGCCCGCCAATGCTTCGGCAGCGACAGTCGGAATCGCGGCGGCAGTGAGGCTCAGTCCGCTCGTCGCCGCAGCGACGCCTCCAGCCACTGCACCGTTGATCAACATTCGCAGCCCCCGCATATAGTCGACCCTCTTGAGAAGCTCGCTGGCTTTGTATTTGATTTTGGATCCAAAGGTCCGGTGGTCTCGAAGTGAAGTAAGTATGGCGGTCAGAAGCGCGGCCTTGGCGTCGTCATAGCCCTCGAAAAGCCAACCGTTGAAGTAGAGCACTGCGACACCTCTATAGACTTCACCGTTGGCGTCGGTATCATTAGCAAGAGTCTCGAAGTCCTCGGTGAGCATTTTGATCATGCTCGATTTGCCGCCGCCCCAATCGCCGTAGACGCCGATGGTCGCGGGCAAAACGGCTGGGTCCATGATCAGCTCACGAATCAGATCCGCATGGACCCGGAAGCCGAAGAGGTCCTCTCCTGTCTCATTGTCCGCCCACATGACTCAATCCTCTTTTTTTCCAATCCGAGGAAGGCAGGCTATAACGTGGAGCTCGAAAGCACCGGAAGAGCCCGCGGGTTGACTATTGACACAGCCGCAGTTCGCCGCATCGCGGGTGCCGGCAATCAGCCGGTCTTCGACACAATTCGGAATCGATAGCATATAATACAACGAGTTGGGCGGAGGACGCCTTCACCGACCGCGAGAGCATCCGAACCGATCACGCCAGCAAAGCTGGCAGACCGATCCAATGCACGGAGGCAGCCGAAGGGGTCACGGGTTGACTCTTGACAGAGCCGCAGTTCGCCGTGCGGCGGCCACTGGCATTCAGCCGGTCTTCGATACGCTTCGGAATCGGTGGCATGTGATACAGTGAGTTGAGCGGAGGACGCCTTCACCGACCGCGAGAGCAGCCGAACCGATCACGTCGCCTACGGCGACAGACCAATCCGATGCGCGGGCAGAGAGCGAAAGCGGGGGTTGAGCAGGACGGGCTCACAAAAAACAGCTGGAGGAGCCCAAACGCTGCACACCTGCGTTTCCGACCACCAGCCCGAAATCGCCACTCATTCGCTCAGAAGCGACTTTCATCGCGCATAGGAGCTGCGCAGCAGTGCCCTACTCCACTCGGTTGGCGCCGAACTCCGTCACCAGGGCATCCCGCTGCGTCCAGAGGATCGGTTTGATCCCATAGGCCCGCAATGCGTCGATGTGGTCAGCGGATGGCTTTGCGTCCCTGTCATTGATCACCGCATACGCTGCGAAACGGTCGTTGCCTCGCTGAAGCCTCACATCGTTGACGGCAAACGCCACGCTCGTCGCCAGATCGCGCGTGAGCGCATTGACCGCCTGCATCACAGACTCCGGCCGCTTTCCGCTCTCGGTGAAAGCGAAGTCGAATTTGTGATCGAATCCACTGCGACCTGCCAATTTGAGATCGCGGAAGAAAGGCACGCGATTGTCGCGCAGGAAGTTCGCCACGTCTTCTTCGAAGAATTGCAGCACGTGCGTCTGCCCCATGACCGAGAGATCGTGAATCGCGAGGATCGCCTGGATGAGATTGTGCTTCTTCTGTGGGAAATCCCGCTCCGTTGCCGTGACGACCAGTTGGTCGCCTTCTTCCAAACGAACACCGAAGCCGTTCAGGATTTGGCGCACGTGCGCCTCGCGTTTCTCCGTGTTGATCTCCAGCCCCATATCACGGAGATCGCCAATCGTGTAACCATCATCCGTGAGCCGGATGGAGTCGCCCTGCTGGTCGACGAAGATCTGGATCTCGTCATTGTGCGGATCGAGAAATGGCGTCGAGATGAGCGTGTAGCCACCGCCCGTCTCAAGGCGAAAGCCTTCCTTGAGCCACGACAGATATCCGTCGATCAGACGTTTTCCCTCGGCGGCAAGCATCGGCTAGAGTTCTTCTTGAATAGGCGGCGTGTCCTGGACGTTGCAGAACCGCAGAAATGCGACAAGCCACGAGACATCGTTCGTGTCCGCCGGTGCGGCGAATTGCGCCAGATCCTCCGGAAGAAACGCCACTCGATCCCCGAACCCTTCGCGATAGAGGTGAATGTGAGTCCCGGTCAGCCGTTCGTTTGGCCGGTGCGGAGCATCAGCCGGATTTCGATGCGGACGCCCGTCGATATCGATCCGGGCAAGCACGTAAATCTTGCGTGCCCGAGTTTGAAACTTCAGCCGTGCGCGTTTCCGGTTCCCGCGATCGAGATCGAGGATGAACTGCTCCCGAATTCCGATGGCTTCCAGCGCGTATTCGGAACCAAACGCTTGATCCGCGGGAAGCTGATCGTCGCCACGCGTGCCTCGAACTTCTTCGGCATAAGAAGCAGAGCATCCGCTTCGGACTGAGTCAGCGCCATAGGATGAGACAGTGAGTTGAGCGGAGGACGCCTTCACCAACCGCGAGAGCAGCCGAACCGATCACCGTGGCAGGCCACGTGACCAATCCGAGGCGCGGGCAGAGAGCGAAAGCGGGATTGAGCAGGACGGGCTCAAGGGGACGAAAGCTGGAGGAGCCCAAACGCTGCACATCTGCGTCTCGGAAAACCAGCCAAAATCTTGCGCTTTTCTTGTTATTTACGCTTGGCGCCGGCTCTCCTCAACGCGACGTGGCTTTTCCGCCAGCCGAGCAAACGTTCGACCTGAAGCGCGCAGTCAGGAAACAGCGTCCATCTCCGCCAGCGTGAGCAGACGCATGCGATTCGATCCGCACATTCGCACCAGCTCTTTTCCCCCCCCTCGTGTCCGCCAAGAATAGAGCATCGTGGAGCGTTCCTCCGGACGGACTCGATCTGGAAACCATCGCCCCCCCGAGGCCGTGATCACCGCGCTACCCGTCGTGAGCGGATCGCAGATTCCTCAGTCCGCATCATACACCTCCAGAAGAACGATACCCACCCCCTCGTTCTTCCCACGGACGATAAAGGAATAAACGCCGGGATTAAGCGTGATCAACAAGGCGGAAGAGGTCGTGTCCGTTTCAGCAAAGGGCGCCACCCCCAGCCGGGCCGAGACCGATGTGATCTCCGCCGCATTTTCATCACTCGCCCAATCATCGTTGCCGGCGAGCATACCCGCACTGCCGTGGAGTTCCAGCACGGGATCTTGGAGCAGCTCCCCCAAATTCAACCCTTGTGCCGCGAGACTCTTACCCGACGCCCGCACCAACACGCGCTTCGGCTGGTCGCCGCGCACCACAAAGCCGCCGATCGCAACCCGGTCTCTCAAGCCGGCCCGCGCCCGTGTCGCGATGCCCTCGAAGCGCGCCCCGGGAGTGCCTGGCTCGGCATCATACACCTCCAGCAATACGATGCCAGCCGTGTCCGAGGCCCCCTTCGCCACGAAACTATAGGCACCGGGCTCCAAGGTCAGCACCAACGCCGCGGACTTCTTGTCGATCGGCGGTATCTTAAACGCTCCGACGACGGCGCCGTGGTAGCTGACTGCGTCCTCCGCCGATGTATCGACAAAATCGTCGTTGGAGGCGATCAGGGCCTGGCCGCGATAAACCTCCACCACCGGATCGGCCATCACTTCGTTCGACGGCAACCCTTGAAATGCGAGGGAGTATCCTACCGCCCGGATCAGCACGCGCCGAGGCGCCGGTCCGCTGATGGCGAACCCGCCGATCGCCACGTTGTTGCCCGTCCCGCTGTGTGCCCGGGCCGCGATGCTCACGAGCGCCGTCGGCGGCGTTCCTACCGTCATCACGAACGACGCGCGGACGAGCTTCGGCACAACGCCGTCCTCTTTGGCCGTCACCGTCACGGTCCACGACCCCTCTTCCTCCGCCCAGCCCCACAACGTGCATTCCTCCTCGTCGAAATGGAAGAACCCTTTCGGCAGCCCGGAGATCGAGTAGCTCATCGCGGCTCCATAAATTTGCTGCCGGAAAAATTCTTTGAAGCTGCGAAAGAACTTCTGGTCCCGTTCCACACCAACCGCCGGAAGGTCGGATACCACGACGGGGCCTAGCATCGGCTCTTTCGAGGCGACCCTTGTGACACCAGTCCGGTCCTGAAATCTAACGTAGGAGAAGGAGCTCAGATCACGCGCGACCAGGAATATGCTGCCGCCCCGGTTGCCAACGGCATAGCTGCCATCCGGGAGCACGACTATATTTCCGAGGCCTACAGACCGTCCCAAATCGGCGGTTAGCCGAATACTGGCCACCTCCTTGCCCGCGGCCGTCCACTTCTTCACCCAGGAGCCCTCCACCGCACCGACGATTGATCCATCGGCGAGCACCGTGATTCCAGACACCTGCTGATCCCCTGCCACCACCAACGTCACGTCCCGCAGCTTAGCCAAGCTTCTGGGGTCGAACACATGAATGGCATGATCGTTCCATCCAATCGCATAGAGGAGTCCATCAAGGCCGACGCAGAGCCCCGTAGGATCGGTGACACCCTGGCCGAAGTGAATCACCTCCTCCGTCCGCCGATTGAACCTCATAAATCGGCCTTGAAGACCCACACGATAGGTTCGGTCCGTCCGGTCGTCGGTCGCGAAAACATAATCTCCATACACGCCTATCCCACCATGATGAGATCGACCGACCCCTCTGAACTGTCCTTCAGCGTAGTGCCGCCATGGCATGGTCGGGTCGCTCGGGGAATAAAGAGAAAGCGTGGGCGTGGACGCCCCATCGTAGATCCAAAGATCTCCGGATCCGACAGCGACGAAATTGCGGAATCCCTCCAGCCCCTCGCCTCAAGTCGGCCGAATGATGTCGGGCATGGTGTTGTCCCCCTTCGGGTATTCGGTGATGCGATCATCGAACGCGACGAGCACCTTTGAGGTCTGTGCATGACCGCGTCCGACCAATCTACCGCAAACCATGGCCGACGTTAATAACCAGCACCCAAGTCGGCGGCCTCCACTCACCGTGCGGCAACGACGTAAAAGCGGGTTTGAGCGAGAAGAACTCCACATGGAAAAGCTGGCGGCCCAAAAACGCTGCACACTTGCGTTTCACAAACCAGCCAAAATCTTGCGCTTTTATCCGGCCGGCACTCACGGCGCGTTCCCACTCGGTTTTTGAGGAGCCGGCCACCGGATGATCCCATTAAAATCTCCGACTTCAACACGGCGCGGCCGTCCTGAACTCCGGCGGTAGGACTCGGAGCTTTTGCCACGCGTTATCCATAGCGCCTGAATAGTATATTAATTTCAATAGATCGGAAAATGCGGCGCCCTTTCGACATTAGGTGGATCCTCCCAGTCGGAATATAATTCATTTGCGGCGCGATTTACCGATAATTCACAAGCATCCTCGTTTTTTATACGGACGGCTCTCGCGGGCTTGCCAACACGCGACCAAACAAATTTCACCCCCGCGTGAAACTTAGCACCTCGGGCAAACTCTCCCGTTATAGCATCACTATTGCGCTTTTTTTGACGACCTACTGTTTGTCCCATGCGCAAGCCGTCATCACCTGGGGGACACCCACTTTCATCAGCGGCGATGCTGACGTTGCTGCTGTCGACACGCGACTCTGGGCCTACAATTTCGGCGACGCAACCGTGAGCCCGGTGGTCAATGGCGTCACCTTTACCGGCTACGCGGACGCCTCCAAGCCCACCACCGGCAACTCCGATTTCACGTTCACCACTATAGGGTCGTCCATCTACAATCAGAAGACCGCATTCGGTAATACCGGGGCCTTCTACACCGCCTTAAGCAGCGGTTATCAAGACCTGCTGCGTTCCGCGACCTATTGGTCGACGAATTACTCCACCCCGGAGATCCAGACGATGACGCTGCACAACCTCATCGTCGGCGCCAGCTACCAAATTCAATTCTGGGTCAATGATTCGCGTGCCGGCTACCACAACACCGAAATAGTCACCTTCTCTGATGCAGCCATCGACGGCAACACCGTCAGCGTGCGCTACAGCAACAACGGCGCCACGCTTGGGCAGTATGTGACCGGAGTATTCACCGCCGAGGAAACAGATCAGGTCATCCACCTCGGCCCTTACAGCCCGCAGATCAACGCGGCGACGCTCGGAACCATCGCGATTCCGGAGCCATCCACCACCGCGTTGATCGTCGGCGCGGCCTCGTTGTGCGGCTTGTTGATCTTCCGCCGCCACCGCCGCTCTCGCTAGACTGACAGATCAAAGGACCCGTCCCGCTTCTCGGACTGGCGACTGTGTCGCTCGCAGCGCGGCATTTCGCCCCCGCGCATGACAATCGCAAATAGTATATACATATAGAGGGGAGGTCTGGTCCGCCTATCAACCGACCGACTATCGTCGCGGGCGATCGTTGGTCCTCGATACGCTTCGCAAAGGATAACAGATGATAGTGTGAACGAGCGGACGGAGGATGCTCTGGCCGACCGCCGCCACCCTCTCAGCCCCCGGAAAATTCGCGAAAGTCGCGTTGACTGCCGTTGTGCGGAAGCTCGTCGTCTTCCTGCCTCAACGCCTCAAAAACCCTGCCCCCTTCCCCATGAAACGCCTGCTTCCCCTCCTCCTCGCCGTGGTGTGCACCTTCGCCCACGCCGCCACCGATTGGGCTCCCGCGCCGAGCAATGTCCCCGGCGCCCAGTATCCGCGCCTCGACTCCGAGGGACGCGGCATGTTCCAGATCAAGGCCCCCGACGCCACCACCGTGGAAGTCAACCTGCCGCAGGGCAGCTACCCGCTGACCAAGGGCGCCGACGGCGTGTGGTCCGTCACCACGCCGCCGATCGAACCGGGCTTCCATTACTACGCCTTCCGCGTCGACGGCGTGATGGTTTTCGATCCCGGCAGCCAGGCCTTTTACGGCGCCAGCCGCCATGGCAGCGGCATCGAGGTGCCGGAGCCCGGCGTTGATTTCTACACGATCAAGGACGTGCCGCACGGCGAGCTTCGCGCGAAGTGGTATTTCTCGAAGGTGACGAATTCCTGGCGCCGCCTCATCGTGTATACGCCGCCTGGATACGACACCCAAACGGACCGGCGCTTCCCCGTCCTCTACCTCCAGCACGGCGGCGGCGAAGATGAGACGGGCTGGGCCAACCAAGGCCGGACCGACATCATCCTCGACAACCTCATCGCCGCCGGCCGCGCGCGTCCGATGCTGGTCGTGATCGCCAATGGCAACCTGCCCCGCGAACCCGACGTGACCGCGATCTACAGCCGCGAAGGCATGACCGGTTTCGCCCGCGAACTGCTCGAAAACATCGTCCCCTTCGTCGAGGCGAACTTCCGCGTGCAGCCCGACGCGAAACACCGCGCCCTCGCCGGCCTCTCGATGGGCGGCGGCCAGTCATTCTTCGTCGGCCTCGCGAACACCGACAAATTCTCCGCCGTCGGCGCCTTCAGCACCGGCCTGTTCGGCGGTATCCGCCCGCCGGGCGGAGCCGAGCCCGCGCCCTTCGACGCCGAGGCGGCGGTCCCCGGTTTGCTCAGCGCGCCGCAAACCTTCAACGCCGCCCTCGACCTTTTCTACCTCTCGGTCGGCGAGCAGGACCCGCGAATCGACGCCACGCGCAAGATCGTCGCCGAGTTCCGCGCCCGCGGCCTCGAGGTNGANTTCGCCTCGTTCCCCGGCGGCCACGAATGGCAGGTCTGGCGCAANTCGCTGCACGATTTCGTCCCGCGNCTTTTCCGTCACTAAAGTCCGGACGCTCCGTCCTGCNCTCCAGCTTATGCAGCGTCTTTCCCTCCTCCTTCTCTCGGCGGTCTGCGCGTTCGCCCAATCGCCGAACGCGCCCACGACTCCCGCCGCGCCCCGCCGGCCGGTCGGCACCGTCATCGTGCCGGCGCTCGAAAAACCCGCCACCGCCGGTCCGCGCACGGAAAAGGACATGGGCGGCTACCTCATGGTGTATTTCAAGGACCAGACGCACTCCGCGTATTTCGCCATCAGCCGCGACGGCTACACCTTCACCGACGTCAATGGCGGCGATCCCGTCTTCGACGGCACGCAGCTCGCCGAGCAGAAAGGCGTGCGCGATCCGCACATCGCGCGCGGCCCCGACGGCGCGTTCTACCTCGCGATGACCGACCTGCACATCTTCGGCGATCGCGCCGGACACCGCGCCACCCGCTGGCAGCGACCCGAGGAGCAATACGGCTGGGGCAACAACCGCGCCCTCGTGCTCATGAANTCATGGGACCTCATCCACTGGACCCACTCCATCTTCCGCGTGGACCTCGCGTTTCCCGAACTCGGCGACATCGACTGCTCGTGGGCGCCGCAGACGACCTACGATCCCGTCGCCGGCAAAATGGTCGTCTATTTCACGATCCGTTACGGCAACAAGCACGCCAACATCTATTGGGCCCACGCCGACGAAGCGTTCACCAAGCTCGTGACCGTGCCCAAGAAAATCCCCGAGATCGGCGGCATCGATGCCGACCTCACGCTCGTCGACGGCATGTGGCACATGTTCTACGTCGCCGGCGCGAAGATCCGCTACGCGTCGTCCGATCGTCTCGCCGACGGCTACATCGCGACGCCCGACCGCATCGATCCCGAGACGGTGGACACCGAGGCGCCCAACATCTTCAAGCGCACCGGCACCAACACCTACGTGCTGATGTATGACGTCTATGGCGCGCGGCCCAACAACATGGGTTTCAGCGAGACCGAGGATTTCAAAACCTTCCGCCACCTCGGCCGCTTCAACGAAGGCGTGATGAAGGGCACCAACTTCGAACGCCCCAAGCACGGCGCCGTGATTCCGATCACCCTCGACGAGCTCCGCGCCGTCGCCGCCCACTGGAAGGTGGAGATCGACGTGAAGTAACCGAGTCGCCGGCGGCGGGCAGCCGACGGACGGTTGGCAAGCCAAGCGCGGCGCTCCTCGCGTCACAGGCAGACGAAGGGGTATCGATTTTTCGGCTACGCGTGGCCGAGAAGGTCCGCGCCGATCGCTGGCGGACGACACGGCCGCGAAAGATGCACGCGCCGTCGAGGAGAAGCCCCTTGTCGCTCGCGCGCTCGGCTTCGGGCAGTCCCGCCATTTCACTCGGAACGCAGCCAACTTCGTGCAGTAATTCGCCGGGTTCGTGCGGGCGGCGTTGAATCGAATCAGCAAATGGAATGTAGATGGACTTTGACCCTTGGATTCTCGAGGGTCGGGCCACAGGCGAAGCGCTCAAAGGATTGAACGCGCCAAGCCCTGTTGCCCATCCAGCTTCCCTCACCGCCTGACGGCGGGACCCATCTACTGCCACGGAAGGGTTCTTTTTGTCGGGCGTATCCAGCACACTAGCACGAAAAATGAAGTATAGCCCGGTTACCCCCGCCCTCCGTGCGCTCACCGCGCTCGTGGTCATCCTCCTCGCGCCGCGCGCCATCGCCCAAGATGGCACCTGGATATCGACCTCCTATGACGGCTACTGGAGCGACTCAAGCAACTAGGTTGGTAATACGGTGGCCGACGGCGCGAACCATACCGCGACCTTTAATTCCGAGGGAGACGACGAAATCACCGTCGATGTCGACGCGTCGCGCACAATCGGCCACCTCATTTTTAGCAATTCGGGGTATGGAGGGTTTCGGCTGATTAGCTACGGAGGAAACCACGTGCTCACACTCGCCGGAGACGCGCCCAGCATCACGGTTAACAATAGAATGCGCTTACCGATCGAGGTCGTCATCGCCGGTGACAGCGGTCTGATCAAAGCGGGCGATGGTCGACTCGATCTCTACGCCTCCAATACCTATACCGGTGGAACGATCATCAGCGACGGTGAAGTGCTACTGAGGAATATCGCCGGCCTCGGCAGCGGCAATGTCGTCGTCGCCGCGGGCGCGCAGCTCACCTTCGACGTCCCCGGCACCTTCACGAACAATCTCACGTTCGGAAACAACGCGCTCCTTGCCAGCACCTCAGGCGGCATGTCCTACGTCACGGGTGACATCACCTTAACCGGCGATTTGAGGCTGCAGACGTTTTCCAACTCCCACTTGATTTTCTCGGGCACGATAAGCGGCGACTTTGCCCTTAAAACGATATCGCCCGATGCCGGCAGCATCACGTTCGCTGGCACGGCGGCCAATACCTACACCGGCAGCACGACGATCGATCATGGCATGCTGATCTTGGCGAAGACCGAAGGCGTGACAGCGGTGTCGGGCGATCTGATTTCCTCCCAAAGCGTGCGATTCGACGCCTCGCACCAGATCGCCGACACCTCCGCCGTCACGCTCAACGATTCCGGCACCCTCAACCTGAACGGCCAAACCGAGACCATCGGCTCGCTCGCGAGCAGCTCGGGTTCCTCGAGCGTTACTCTCGGCACGGGTGGTGCCCTCACGGTCGGTGCCGCCAACACCAGCACGACCTTCGCCGGGGTGATTTCCGGCGCCGGCACGCTCACCAAGATCGGCACCGGCAATTTCACCCTCAGCGGCGCCAACACGTTCACGGGCGGCACGACGCTCAACGCCGGCACGCTTACGCTCGGATCGGCGAACGCCCTCCTGAATGCCACGGGCAAACTTCTCGTTACGGGAGGCTCCCTGAACACGTCCGTGGCCAACACCACCGTCGGTGGCGATATCGAGTTCACGGGTGGCACGCTCTCCATCAACGGTGCCGACGCGGGTGCGCTCACGCTCGCCGAAGGCAAGAACTTCACGATGTCCGACGGCACGATCGAATTCACGCTCGGCACGTCGTTCGACCAGATCATCAGCCTGGGCGACGGCGCGCTGTCGCTCACGGGAAGCACGATCAATCTCACGCTCGGCGACGGGTTCGATTATTATAGCTATTACGCGCTGTTCTCCAATTTCACCACCGCGCATTTCAATGCGCTCACGATCACGGGCTACGATACCCTCAACTATGTCGCCTCGATCTCCAACATGGGTGTGCTCAGCTTCTCCGCGTCCGCCGTGCCCGAGCCTTCAACCTACGCTCTCCTTGCCGGACTCGGCGTGCTGGGAATCGCCATGTGGCGGCGCCGCGCCGTCCGGTAAGTCACGCCGAACCGCGCAACGGCCCGGGGCGGGCCAAGCGTTCGCCCCGGACGGGGTGAGAGGGCCGTTGCACCCGGCGTTCAACCAACTCGGGCGACGCAGCTCATGGCAGAGCGCGACGCATCGCCGACCGATCACGACCCACTGGCGCGTGGATGAACCGCAGCGAAGGCGGCGAGCGAAAGTAAAGCCCCACCTCCGCTCGCCCCGCTGCCCCGCCCGCGAAGCTTGGAACGCGTGCTACTCTTTCGCGGCGCGCTGGGCGTTCCAATCGAGCTTCATCGGCCCGCCGCCCATGTCGCCCGCTTCGATCGTGCCTTTGATGGTGTCGCCCTCGACCTTGCCGCGATACTTCAGGACGAACTCGTTGCCGTCGAAATTCCGCACCACATCAAACGCGATCACGCCGTCTTTGAACGACGCATTTTTGACCGTCCCCGAGCCGAACTGATTCGAGTAAGTGCCGGTGAGCTGGCCGTCTTTGGATTCCAGTTTGAGCGTCGTGGCGATGTCGCCGGCCGGCGATTCGACGTTCCACTTCCACGTGCCGGTCGGATCCGCGGCGAGCGCCGCGACGGTCAACACGCACAACGCGAAGGAGGAGGTAAGAATACGAACGAGTTTCATGAGGTATTTTTTGAGGAAACGCGCCCAGCAAGAACCAGCACGGCCCGCAACGCGAGCGATTTGCTTCCGACAGTCGGAATGGATCAAGGGACGTCGATCGGTCCAGCCCTTGGCCGCCGCCCAGCGTCCACTCCATCCGTGTCGATCCGCGTTCATCCGTGGTTGAAGTGGTCCCCCTTCGTGCTCCTTCGCGTCCGTTCGTGGTTCATTCCATCATCTACACTCGCCTCTTTTCCGCGACGTGATCGTCTTCCAAATCTCTGATTACCCCATGAGATCGCTATTCGTTTCCCTGCTCTCGTTCCTCTTCGCCGTCGTTGCCGCCGCCCAGTCCCGCGAAGTCGGCCCCTATACGGTTCACCCGATCATCTCGGGCGTCCTCCGCATCGAGGACGCCAACCACACGAACCCCGCCGGCATCCACCTCGACGCGCAGGGCAACACGAAGAGTTTCAACAACTGCTCCGACATGTATCTCATCGTCGGTCGCGACCGCGCGCTCCTGATTGACCTGTCGAATCCCATCAAGTGGGACGCCACCGCCACCGAGTCCCTGCAGACACTCGTCGCGGAGGAGATTGGCTCCCGCCGGCTCTATATAGCCGTCACGCACCACCACTTCGACCACACGGGCATGCTGCCGGCCTTCAAGGACAACCCGGACGTCACCTTCTGGATCCAGACGCCCGAGTTTACCGGCCGCGAAATTTTTCCCGCCGACCGCACGTTGCCGATCTCCGGTCAGCCTTCCCTGGATCTCGGCGGAGGATGGATCGTCGATTCGCTCGAAATCCCCGGCCACACGAATCATTCCACCGCCTATTTCCTGCGCGGGAAACACCTGGTCTTCACGGGCGACGGCATCGGTTCGGGCAACGGCGTGTGGATCTTTTCCGCCGAAGGCTTCGCGCAGTATCGCCGCAGCATCGACCGGCTGATCGACTACATCCGCAACCCCGACCACGAGATCGACGAAGACCAACTGCTCATCTTCGGCGGCCACTACTGGCAGAAGCGCGAAAAGGAAAAACTCACGATGCGCTACATCCTCGATATGCAAAAACTGATCGCCGAGATCAAAGCCGGCACCGCCAGGGAGGAGCGCGTGCAATTTGGTCGCCCGTATCTCGACCGGAATTTCATCTCCGGCGACGCCGTCATCACCTGGAACAAGGCCGACGCCGAGCGCTTCCAGGCCGAGTAATCTTCGCAAGCACGTCGCGCACCGCTGCGCTCCTGGCGAGGCGGGCCACGTGGCGCGCAAGATCGAGACGAGCGGCGTTCCCTGGTGCGACCGCGTGCGGACACGATCGCACCGAGTCGACCTCGGTGCGGATCGAGTCGCGCGACTGCTCCCAAACAAAAAGCCCGACACGGGCGTGTCGGGCGGCGAAAGTCTCTTCTCTGAAAAGCGCTCAGCCTTGCTTCGACTGGCGGCGGCGAGCGATCACCACGGCACCAAGCGCGACCGCGCCGAAGATGGCCGCGTAGGTCGAGGGCTCGGGGATCGCGGTGGGGCTGTAGGTGGTCGTGGTGAAATGGTCGATCACGACGCCATCGAAGAGATTCAGGTAGAGATAAAGCGTATCCGCGGAATCGATACCCTCGTTGTCGATGGAGAGGAATGACGTGGAGAGCAGATCTCCCAAGCTGCCGTCGGCGTTGGCTGCGGTGAGCGTGCCGGTAATGTCGTAGTGCGAGCCTCCGGTATAGCTGACATCGAGCGCCAAATGATACCACGCCGCGTCTGTGGAAAGACCGTCGGAGACAAATTGCGTGTCGTAGCTCGGTGTGTCCGTGCCGTCGTAGCTGCCGACGGCAAAGGCACCGCCCTCGTTGTTGCCCGCTTCGAGCCATATCGCCGGCAAGTAGCTCCCGTTGGCAAAAGCCCATCCCTCGACCAATGTCGGTGCCGCCGCCGTGGTCACGCCAAACTGCCAGAGATTTTGGATATTGCCGTAATAATAGACGCTCGTGCTCCAGGAGGAGAGCTGGCTGGAGAAGCCGTGGTTGAACGTGACGATCTGCTGCGCCACTCCACCCAAGCCGGAGAGATCCATCGCGCCGCTGTTGTTCAGGCCGCCGGTAGCCGACTGCGTGATCGGTCCTTCCTGCTCGGAGCTGAAGTAGCTCGAGAATTGGTCGGGGGTATCGAAATCGAGCGTGAACTGGGCGGACACTGGCGACAGCACCGCCAGGAACAGGACGAGGGCGGAAAGTTTTCTCATGGTAAGAAGCGGCGGAAACAAAGCTCGGTTGGAAGGAGCAAACGGCGCACCCTCGTTGCTTGATAGCGTGGATGACGTCCGCCCTTTGTGTGCTCAAGTGAATTTTTAGCGTTAGCGATCGGCGTCACGCTCCTCGTTGTGCCGTTCGACATTGGCCGCGTGAGCGCCGCTGTTCGTGAGGTGGAGCCCGGCGTCCCCGCCGGGCTGAACACGCGGCGGAAACACGAACACCCGCATACCTTTGGGGACGCGACGCCCTCGTCGCGTTTTGTTGAGATGCATCTCGTGAAACCGCGGCGAGGACGCCGCGGCCCCGGCAGTGAATTTGTGCGCACCGGAGCGCAAGAATGCTCTCGAATAAAAGGTCCGACACGCAGGCGTGTCGGGCTGCGAAAGTCTCTTCTCTGAAAAACGCTCAGCCTTGCTTCGACTGGCGGCGGCGGACGATCACCGCGGCGCCGAGCGCGACCGCGCCGAAGATGGCGGCGTAGGTGGACGGTTCGGGTATCGCTTGGAGCGCGAGCACGCCTTCCATGAAAGTCAGACCGTCTAAATTCACCGCCGCCCCGATGAGCGTTGCGGTGTAGTCGTTCTGATCGAAGTAGAATTGGAGCACTGCGACCAATTTGCCTTCGTTCTCATCAAGCATGAGGACGTAGTTATCGGAGCCCCACTGCGCGCCGTCGACGAGCGTGCCGGGCTCGCCCATGACTTCGGCCGCCCAGTAAACCGTTTCCCAAACCTCGATCGCTTGGTAGCCGGCCTCGAACGGATCGCTGTCCCAAGTCGACGCACGAAAGAAGTAGTCGCACTCCGTAACGTTCTTGCGGAAGCGCGTGAAGCCGATGTGGGACGTGCCGCCGAATTCGACGTTGGCGAGATTGTCGATGGCGTGGTAGCCCGGGGAGAGGCCCTGCTGTTCGGCGAGCTCGATCTTGCCGTCGAAGACGATCGTGGCGACATCGCCCAGCGTGGTGTTGTGGAACGTGACCGTGGTCGTGGGCGGGATCGCGCACAGCGGCGCCGCTAATAGTGCCAAGCAGAGGAAGCTTCGTTTCCTCGAGAGGTGTTTTTGGGGAAACACGACGGCCCATATGACATAAGCAAGCATCAACTTTATATTGCGATGAAATAGCGGCGATCACACGGCGCTTCCGCCTGCGATTGGCGCGAGCGCAATGGACGATCTCTATATTATATAGTCAATGGCATTGGTGGATGTTGCTTTATAGAGCCCGATTTTGCGCCGGAACGATATTTTGAGCACAAGCCGCCAGACGCGGCGGACCGTCTGTTCGTCGACTCCCCTTCCACGCCACGACGCACGTCGGGGCCCTTTTTTCGCGCCTTACGGCGGTCCCTGCTCGCGGAGGCGCGCAAAGGAAAAACTCCCGATGCGCCGCAACCCCGATATGCAAAAACCGATCGACGGGAGACGCAACACACCTGCGCCCATTTCCGACGTGCCCGTCGGGCCCGGGCGGTTAAGCCGATGTCGGCCCGGCTTTTCCCGAATGATGCCGGGGACCTGCATTTCACGTCCGCCCCTAAGTATCGCTCAAGTGGATACGATTTGTGTCGAGGAGACCGCGATCACAATCCGTCCGCTTTGCGTAGTGCTTTCTGGACTACACGTTGGGAAACTGGCGACGATCGCCTTTCATGCTCGACAATACCCGCTTCATCCGCTCCTCCCTCGTCACCGCAAGTGTCATGCTCTTGGGTGCGGTCTCGAGCGCCTCCGGCGCCACCATCGTGTGGGGGCCCCCACCACGATCTCCGGCGATGCCGACGTCTCCACCACCGGCTCGCTCGTCGACGCGTTCAATTTCGGCACCGCCGGCGGGATGACCACGGTCAACGGCGTCTCTTTTCTGAATGTCGCCACGGAAGATTGGGAATACCTCGATTCCGCCTACATCGTCGGCAGTGGCGCGGGCAGCCTCACCCTCGTCGGAGACTCGCTCGCTACCGCCTTCGCGTTCGACACCGGAGAAGCTCCTTTCTCCGGGCTGAGCGACTCTTACAAGAGCCTGCTGAACAGCGCCGTGTGGAACGACAGCGGCGCGAGCCTTCAAATTGCAATCACGATCCAAGGTCTGACGATTGGGCGGCAATACCAGGTGCAGCTCTGGAGCAACGACCCGCGTAGCTATGGCGTGGATCGCGACACGCCCTTCGACTCCGTCGTGCTCGAACAAAACACAAAACCAGCATCGGACCCTGATCGCTATGAGGGCGAGGGTGGCCTCGGTCAATGGGTGATCGGCTCGTTCACGGCAGATAACACCACCCGAACGATCATCGCGGACGCCGCCGGCGCATCCGCTCGTCGACGATGATCAACGCCTACCAACTCCGCTCGCTCAGTGCGATTCCCGAGCCGGGAACTTACGCGGCCTTTGCCGGAGCCGCCGCACTCCTCGCGGCGATCTACTTCCGTCGCCGCGCACATGCCGGCAATCGCGTCCAGTGACGCCGTCGGCTCGCTGACACTCCTTCCAAGCCGCGACGCAAGTCGCGGCTTTTTCGTGCCTCTTCGACAGCCTCTACCGGCAGAAGCGCGAAAAGGAGAAGCTCACGCTGCGCTCCATCCTCGATATGCGGAAACGGATTGGCGAAATCAAAGCCGACACCGCCCCCGGAACAAAGCCGATGCCGGGCGCTCCCAAGCCGAGTAGCTCGCCAGCAATCTCAGTGGCGTGGCGCTTCAGCCCGCGCTGATCGTCCTGCAGGGTGACACCAGCCGGATTCGTGCATGGAATCGCCGGATTCGTGCCGACGGTATTGAATTGGAATAGTGAATATGATGTTCGCCCTGCCGTAATCACGGCCTTTCCTGAACCCCATCCCTTCGCACGAAAATGCTTAAACGTTATCTCGCGTTGTTCTGCATCGCTGCCGTCTCCGCCTCCGCCCAGACCGTTATCTACTTCGATGACTTCAGCGGGTTGAATTCCTCGGATCTGCACGGCACCGCTCCCGAC
>Ga0065721_10000565_pt1 | contig 22235 bp, 30 predicted proteins | sample Mesricmetagenome_FD_59108 | JGI IMG/M metagenome (GOLD analysis project Ga0065721, IMG submission 59108) | Mesophilic microbial community from rice straw/compost enrichment Sample: eDNA_1 v2 (version 2) | ecosystem: Engineered > Solid waste > Grass > Composting > Bioreactor | place: USA: Davis...
GTCGTCGCTTTCAGATGAAAGTGTGCTATCCAAAAGCTCGGCAATTTTTCGGGAAGCACCCTCAATGGAATTTTCCAGTAAGCTGAATAATTCGGTTCCCTGTAATTTCTGAACTATGGCTACCGCTGTTTCCTTTTGAGCCTGTTCCAAATTCTCTTTTTGGAGCAATGCCCCTACGGAGCTTAGTTCGTCGTAGGTAACCCCTTGGGCAAAACCGTTATCGCCACCGGATATTCCGTACCTGTTCCATTCTTCTTCCTCTTCCTCCAAATCAGGCATATTGCTGAAAACTTCGTCCAGTTCTTCCTGCGGAATTTGAATGCTGACGTTTTCGTTTTCGTCGTATTCAATGTCTAAATTATCAGGGTTTATCTCCGGTTCCGTTATTTGGCTTTCATTGGCAGTGTTTGGCACTGAAAGGCTTCTTACTGGCTTGGGCTGCCCCATAATATCGGGCAGGTTCGGGTTAACTTTTTCCTGTGTGGGCTTTTGCTCCGACCTTTTATGAATGACAATCTTATCCTGCAAAAGCAGGGCAATGACTATCAGCAGGCAAATCACAATTACTATTTCCATAATCAGATGCTTTAAAAAATGGGTTTAAACTTTTCGTTGAAATCATCGGTAATGGCTTTTTCAAACATTTCAAAATGATGTTCCAATATGTTATCGAGATAGGCGTACAGGGGTATGGCATCTTTCCCGATTACCTGTACAATACGGGATAGCCGTTCGTGGTATTCCTGCCGGATATAAATGCTTTTATCGCCCCGCTTTGTCATCGAATGGGTTTTCAAAAAGTGTTCGCCGTAGCTTCCGTCAAGGATTTTTTTGGTGCGGTTCCTTTCCCGTTGTGCGGGTTTGCTTTGTGATAATTCTTCCTGCTGCACCTCGTCTTTTACCGCTTCCTTTACCTGCTCTTCGGCAGGTTCAGGCGGTAACTGCAAACCATCCTTTTTAATGCCGTCCACCATCAGGTTCATCATCATTTCCTCGTTAATGTCCGGCGTGACTTTTTTCTTATTGTCTTTTTCCATAGCACTACAATTGAATGATGTTTAAAAATTCGCTGATGAACAGGTCTAACTGGCAGGCTTTCATCAAACGCTCATCGGGAGGCATTACCGTAGAACGGAAAACCGTTTTGCTGTCCGCTTCGCTTTCCTTGCGAAAACGGGTGCTGTTCTTGATTTGGCTTTGCATCAGGCTTAACCCCAGTTGTTCAATAAGCTGATTGTACACCTCATATAAGGGTGTGCTTTCCCTGCCATCCACCTGGTTCCAAAACAGGTTAATGCTTTGTATGGAAGTTTCGCCCTTTTTCATAATCACGTCCTGTAAAAGCTGCGTGAAGATGAGCGTACTTTCCATTACCACACGGTCTGCCGTGATGGGCGTAAATATGTGGTGCATTCCCGCCAATGCTTTCAGTATGCCGGGCGTGTTCACGGTTCCGGGCAGGTCGAAGAACAGCACATCAGGCGGAACGGGAGAAGTGTTTACAAATTCGTGAGCCGCATCGAGTACGCTATCTGCTTTGTGCTGCATAATGGGATAGGCTTTTTTGTTGATGGTGGTAAACTGCTTATACGCCAGTTTTTTCAAAGCCTCATTTTCCATTACCATTGCCAAATCACGGGTTTTCATTTTCATCAGACTGTGCTGCGGAAAATCCGCATCAAATACGGCTACATTGTAGCCTAACCGATAGTGCATCGTACTGGCGACAAGCGTGGTAAATGTGCTTTTGCCAACACCACCTTTTTGAGAAGAAAAGGCGACAAACAGAGGTTTCTTTTTTGTGTCCATATTTTTAAAATTTAAAGTTTACATCTTACTGTTTTCAGGCTTGCAGCCGTGCCGTCCTGATTTCGTGCTGTCTTTCTTGCAGGATAGCTATCAGGCTTGCCTGCGGGAATTGCTGATTGCCTGCTTGCCTGCCGTACAGCAGCAATGCTTTCATTCAGGCATCTTATCAGGCGGGATTGCGTTCTTGCATTCGTTTCGTTCGTCATTCCATCCGTCACTCAGGCGTGATTGTCTGATAGCAGGCTGTCACGCTTTCCGTCATTCCTGCGCTCTTGCTTTCTTGCATTCCTGCAATCTTGCTGGCAGGATAACCTGCCATCTTGAATGTGTGCCGTCAGCTCGTCCTGAAGCACGGGCAGTCTGCCTGCCTGCCAACATTCAGGGGCAAAGAACTCATCAAATTCATTTAGTTGTATAGTGGTGGCAGTGTTTGGCGTTCAGAGGCAGCATTTGGCACTGTGGTACAGTGCAACGCTATCGTAAACAGGGCTTTACTTTGTATTGTGATTTTTATTAACGGATTTATGCAAAAGTCTTTTGACATATCAGGGGGTAACGGGAACGGCATCGAGCCGTTTTTCCCTGTTACATTCAATCCGTCCCGCAGGGCGGATTTTTGTGTTCACCGGAACACGGCAAGTTGTGTTTTGAGGCACTCGAAACCGGGTTCGTGCCTCAAAACAACTTGCCCTTTGCAGAGGGCAGAAAACACCTTCCGAAGTCAGGGTTTTGTATGATTTTAAAATGGATTTGTAATGAACGAGAACAGTAACAGTAAACAGAATAAGGGCGGACGGACACCTAAAACCGACCCAAGCATCCACCGCCACGTATTTCGACTGACGGATGAAGAAAATGCCAAACTTTTATCGCTTTTTGAGGCATCAGGAATGACCAACAAAGCGAAGTTTATCATTTCCCTGCTGTTTGGTAAGGAAATGAAATCGGTTAAGATTGATAAAGGAACAGTTGATTTTTATATGCGGCTGACTTCTTTTCACAGCCAGTTCCGTTCCGTAGGCGTGAATTATAATCAGGTTGTAAAGTTGCTGTACAAACATTTTTCCGAGAAAAAAGCGGCAGCGTTCCTGTATAAACTGGAAAAACAGACGGCAGAAATGGCAATGTTGTGTCAGAAAATCATTCAGCTAACCGCAGAATTTGAAGCCGAACATCTGAAAAAACAGCGTGAGAAATGATAGCAAAAATCGGAAGAAGCGAAAATCTGTACGGTGCATTGGCATATAATAATCTGAAAGTGGAGAAAGAAAGCGGACAAATTCTGTTTACCAATAAGATAATTGAAACGCCAACCGGAGCATATACCGTTGCTCAACTGACCCAATCTTTTGAGCCGTACCTCATCGCAAATCGCAATACGCAATATCATACCTTGCATATTTCGCTCAATCCCGACCCGAACGACAAAGTAAGCGATGACCAATACAGGGAAATGGCACAGGAATATATGCGGGAAATGGGCTACGGCGAACAGCCTTTTGTAGTCTTCAAACATACCGACATTGACCGTAGCCATATACACATTGTTTCGGTCTGCGTGGACGAGCAGGGCAAGAAGATTTCGGACAAGTTCGAGAAAATGCGTTCGATGAATGTGTGCCGGGAGTTGGAAAGAAAACACGGTTTGATACCCGCAACGGATAAGGAGCGTAACCAGACCGACAAGGTTTTCCGTCCTGTGGATTATCGGGCAGGCGATGTAAAAAGTCAGATTGCTTCCGTCATTCGACACCTGCCGAACTACTATCAGTTTCAGACTTTGGGAGAGTATAACGCTTTGCTTTCCCTGTTCAATATTACCACCGAAAAAGTGGAGGGCGAACTACACGGAAAGGCACAGCAGGGTTTATTGTACATTCCGTTAGATGAGAAAGACGAAAGAGCCGGACATCCGTTCAAGGCTTCGCTTTTCGGGAAGAACGCAGGGCTTCCGGCTTTGGAATTGCATTTTGCGAAATGCAAAACAACCCTAAAAAACACCCCGACAAAGCAAACTTTAAAATCTGCCGTTACCATTGCTTTGCAAACGACCAATAACGAACAGGCATTTAAAAAGCAATTAGGCGAACAGGGCATTAACGTAGTTATCCGTAGGAACGATGCAGGGCGTATTTATGGTATCACGTTTATAGACCACAATTCCAAATCGGTATGGAACGGCTCACGTCTGGCAAAGGAACTTTCTGCCAATACCTTTAATGATTATTGGAACAACGATATCAAACCGAAAATAAAAGAGCCTGCCGAGCCACAAAAAAAGTCCGTTATGCCAAAAGACACGGAGGAACTGCCTGCGGAAAAACCACATCATTTCTTTGACTTCCTAAACACAGAGCCGAAACACGAAGACGGTTTGGCAGAAGCTATTGGCGGTTTGCTCATACCCGAAGCACAGGGCGAAGATTACGAGGAACAGGATTTTGCCAATAGAATGAAAAAGAAAAGGAGAAGAAATTAACAAATAATAACAATCCCGGTCGCAAAAAAAATAAAACCCTCTTTTGAAAGAAGGTTTAAATTTAATGCTGTGAAAATTTGATTTCGTTATTTACTTTAACAAACCTCCCATTCCAAAGGCGGTTAAAGCTTTTTCATATTGAACTTGAACGGCATCATTTGCAGCTTTAAGGTATTCCCCTGTGAACGGGTCAACATTGGTTCTGATAGGACGCTGACCTTTGGGTAAGCCGATTAAATTTACCACGGCGTCTGCAACATCTTGCGGATTGGGATTTAAGGTTTCGAATGCCTTGCCAACAGCGGCACCCATTTTATTGGGATAATCTGCGATTGCTTCGTAACCATCATTAACCGAAACATCGGAACCAGGGTTGAATTTTTGCGACATCTCTGTCGGGAAAGCTCCTGGCTGTAGAATGGCAACGTCAACACCCAATGGCCTTACTTCGTAATGCAAACCTTCACTGATGCCTTCCAAACCAAATTTTGAAGCACTGTACATTGTCGCAAAAGGGAACGAAACGGCACCAAATCCGCTGGTGATATTGATGATAAGACCTTCGCCTTGTTTACGCATGAAGGGCAGCACCAATTTCATCAATCGCCAAGGTGCGATGACATTGATATCGAATAGTTCCTGCACATCGGCAGTGGTAAAACTTTCGGCTACACCGTTTCTGCTAAAACCGGCATTGTTTACCAAAACATCTATTGTTCCTTCTTTTGCAATGATGGTATCTATGGCCTTCTGCACGCTATTTTCGTCTGTAAGAGCAACATCCAGAACGGTGATATTTTCTATGGCTGAAAGAGCTTTCGCTTTATCTGAATTTTTACCGTTCGTATCTCTCATTGTTGCGTAAACCTGATGTCCCGAAGCTGCAACACTTTGTGCGGTAAGCCATCCAAATCCGCTATTTGTTCCTGTAATTAATACAATTTTCTTGCTCATTATATTTTGTTTTAAATTAATGATACAAAGTTCCAACCTTTAAAAATCAAAACATTTACCATTTGGTAAAAAGAGATTTTTAGCGGATATTTTTTCTAATTCTGCTTAACGACTGTTGGGTAACGCCCAAGTAAGAAGCGATATATGATAGTGGAACACGATTGATTAGGGTGGGGCATTTTTCAATAAACGATAAATAACGGGTAGTAGCATCTTCCGAAACCAACGGACTTCTTCTTTCGATTGTTTTTAACAAACAATTTTTTAATATTAGACCTGTAATAGCGTCCCAGCCAACAATTGTATTGCCAATCTCGTCCCAATCTTTCTTTGAAAAAACCAGTAATTTGCAGTCGGTAACTGCCTGTATATAATCAGAAGCCACCACTTGTGCCTCAAACTTTTGTTGGTCTGATACAAAATTGTTCTCGTCAACAAAGTAATTTGTAATTTCTTCGCCCTTATTGTTGTAATAGCAAAAACGAAAGATACCCTCTAAAACAAAACCCATCTGTCTTGGTATTTTTCCTGCTTCGGAAAAATAATCATCTTTTTTCAGTTCCAATTCCGTTGCCTTACTTTTGACAAAGTCGATTTGCTGTTGGTTCAAATTACCAAATTGCAGTATATATTCAATTAATTTTTCCATTGTTGTAAAGGTATTAAGCGATTTTAATTTAGTAATTACCATTTGGTAAAAAGTGATTTGGGCTGAGTTTGGAAAAAAAGCGAGGAAGGTTTTTAGTTTATCAAAGATTACAGGTGTTTTCTAATTGAAACTAGCCCTAAATTCCAGTGGACTTTGCTTGGTCTTTGTTTTAAACAATTTGTTGAAGGATTGCGAATGTTCAAATCCCAATTCATAAGCGATTTCTGAAACAGATAATTCTGTGGTCGAGAGTTTTTCTTTGGCTTTTGAAATTAGTTTTTCGTGAATGTGTTGTTGGGTGGAAAGCCCGGTCAATTGTTTCAGTAAATTGCTTAAATATTTGGCGGAAATATGCAATGAATCGGCTACGAATTGTACCGTGGGTAAACCTTTTGACGATATTTCTTCGTTATTGAAATAGTTTTCCAAAATATCTTCCAACTTGCCTAAAATCTGGTGATTGGTAATTTTTCGTGTAATAAATTGTCGTTCATAAAAACGTTGGGCATACGTGAAAAGCAATTCCAATTGCGCAATAATTACGTCTTGACTGAATTTATCGATGTTAGCATTGTATTCATTTCGGATATTGTCAATAATACTGTTTATCATTGCTTCTTCTTTGTCAGAAAGAAAGAGAGCTTCATTGGTCGCATAACCGAAATAGTCGTATTGCTTTATCTTTTTTGCTAAAGGAGTATTCCACAAAAAAATCGGGGTGAATGAACATCATCCATCCTTCCAGATTGGCCGGAATTCCACCTTCCTCGCCACGCAAAATTTGTCCGGGTGCCATAAAAGCCATCAAACCTTCATCAAAATCATATTTCTGCTGACCGTAAAGCAAATTATTACAACCACGTTTCAGCGATACGGCATAAAAATCGAAAATCACAGCATTTACATCACTATCATTAGTGAATTTTGAAACATCAACAATGCTGATCAATGGATGTTGTGGTTTTTCAAGTCCTGCAATTCGATGACCTTCTGTGATGGATTCTATTTTAAAGGGAACTTTCATTTAGATTAGTTTTTAAGAAAGGGATATTTCAACCAAATCAACACCAAGGGCAAGAGTAAAAATGGAATTTCCATAAATGCTATTTTAAAATTGCCTGCATTAATGGCAAGTGCTATAATAATCACGATGGAAATAGCATTTAAAATGTTGCCCAAGAAAAATGTTTTGGGAAATAAGAGCAGTGCTCCGATGACCAACATAGCAACACCCATGGCTGGAACAAATGTTGGTTTGATGCCCAACTCCGTCATCATTTTGAGTGATTCTGGATGGCTTTTTACATTAAAGGAATCCCAGCCGTGTTTGAACGAGAGTCCTACGGAAACCAATAACAAGATAAGGGAAACGATGCTTTTTATCATTGTTTTTATTTTATTATAAAATTGTTCAATAAATATCCCATTACTATCCCAACCGGAATACCGACTAATGCGCCTGTTAGTGCTTTTTTTGCTTTATTGGGAAATTGGTTTTTGTGTTTGAAATATAAGAAAAATCCAATTGGTGGCAACATTTGAGATAACATAAACCAAAAGTTTAACAAACGGTCTGTGGTTTTTGTGTTTTCCATTTTATTATTTTTATTGATTAATTCTTTTAAACTTCATCGTTTTTCCTAAAAGGGAAATGCCCAAATATCCACGAAAGTGTAATTCATTGGCTGATTTTAATTTTGCATTTAAGCTGTATGTATCACCATCACTTGGGTTGTAGAGTTTTCCACCACTGTATTCACCATCATCATATTTCAAATTGGTTATATTGACAATTCCTTTTCTGGATCGACTTTGCAATGATTTATTGGGATTATTAAAGTCTTTTTTCGGCGTTTTCCCATCGGCTTCAAACATATTGGAAGCCCATAAGAGTTTGCCGAAGTATTTTCCGTCTTGCTTAAAAATCTCGAATTTCAATTGAACTTCTCCGTCTATACTTTGCCAATTCCCAATGATTTTATCAGCTGGTTGTTGCGCAAAACTCACCACAGAAAGAAGCAACATTAAAGTTGCAAAAAATATTTTTTTCATATTATTTTAATTTTAATAGTGCTTTGTTTACTTAAATTCAACATTTGTTAATTTTTCTGAAACAGCCCAAAGTTTATGTGAAACTTCCAAATCCTCTGCTTGGGCCGGAATTTTGGCAACAGCAGGAAAACCTCGGGTTTCGCTCTTTTTATTTGGTCCATAATACATACTTGCTTTTGCTTCTGGCGAAGTTGCTGCAAATAATGTGGGCAAAGCCCCTTGTGATGAGGGTTGAAACAAAAAGGGAAGAAAAGTTCTCGCCATTCCCGCAGCACTCCATCGGCCCGCACCTGAAATCAATAAATTGGTTCGGGAAACACCTGGATGTGCGGCAATCCTGGTGATGCCCCAACCGTTCTTTTCATTTTGTCTTTGAAGCTCTAAAGCAAACATCAGGTTCGCCAATTTTGCTTGGCTGTACGCTTTCATCGGCAAATACGAAACGGTAGATTGTAGGTCATCAAAATTGATGGCTCCCTGCCTTGCAGCCACGCTTGAAACCGTGACCACACGAGCATAGTTTGATTGCTGTATCATAGGAAGTAATTGAGATGTTAAGGCAAAATGACCCAGGTGGTTGGTACCGAATTGTAACTCAAAGCCGTCTTTCGTTTCAAGCCTGTTGGGTGGTGTCATTACACCTGCATTGTTGATGAGCAGGTCAATCGCTTGTCCATTCGCAATCATTCTGTTAACGAAATCACGGATCGAAGAAAGATTTGCAAGATCTATCTGTTCAAAACGTACTTTTGCTTTCGGATTAATTTGAATAATTTTAGCAATTGCATCGGCTCCTTTTTGCGCATTTCTACCCATAATAATTACATTCCATCCTGCCGATGATAATGCCAGTGCGTCTTCAAACCCTATTCCTTCAGTACTACCTGTAATTACGGCTAACCCATCGTTTCTTTGAGGAATATTTGATGTTGTCCAATTTTTGTTCATTTTCTGATTTTTTGTTGAAGCAAAGTTCAGTAGAAATCAAAATTAGGATGTAGTCAAAAGTCAGATTGTTGTAGTGGAAAGGGAATATCATTTTTCGAGTTTATTTATTTTGACCGTCACTTGCACCAAACACTTCCTTTGATGTAGATCTTCCTGCGGAAGAATCACACCAACTGTTCGACTTACTGAATACTACTAAAAAACACGAAGACGGCTTGATTGAAGCATTGGGCGGTTTGCTACCCGATGCCCAGGGCGAGGATTATGAGGAACTGGACTTTGCCAATAAAATGAAGAGGAAAAGGAAGCAGTTAAGGAAACCCAAATAATAAAACCCCTTTTATTTTTTGCATTCTTCTTTCAACCGTTTGATTTCTCTTGTCAATGTTTGTTTTTCGATTTTCGATTTGGTTAGCTTAATGGCTTGTTCGTAGTGTTCAATAGCTTTTGTAATGTCTGTATCAGCATAAAGGTAGCCTAACAATTCATTATAATAATTGCTATCGAACAAATTCAGTTTTTCGGCTTCAGGAATAGCTTTTTCATTTCCGTAAACTTTGGCAAAAGCAAAAGTTCTGTTGAGTGCTGTGATTGGCGAATATTCAATTAAAATAAGCTGATTGTAAAGCTGTAAAATATGTTGCCATTTGTTTTGGTCTGTCGGTGTGCTATGCCAATATGCAATTCCTGCTTCCAAATGGTATTTTGAAATTTCATTTCCCTTCGTAGCATTTATCAGATAATAATTTCCTCTTTCGATAAGTGATTTATCCCACAAATTTTTATCCTGTTCATCGAACAAAACTGCTTCTCCTTTATCATTCGTTCTTGCTTCTAATCGTGAACTTTGAAAACACATAAGAGCCAATAAAGCATTGGTTTGAGGTGTGTTTGTCAATGGATTTTCTGTTAAAAACAAACTTAGCCTTGTAGCTTCTGAACAAAGGTCTATTCTTATTGGCCTATCATTTGTTTTAGAAAAGTACCCCTCGCTAAATAGTAAATACAAAGTCTTTAAAACAATGTCTAACCTTAATCTTATTTCAGTTTCGGTTAAACTTTTAATTTGAAAATTATCATTTCGAAGATTTGTTCTTGCTCTTTGCAGTCGTTTTTTAATGGTTTCCGATTTTGTCAAAAACGCATTGGCAATTTCTTCGACACTAAAACCGCAAAGAATTTGAAGAGCCAGACAAATTTGGCTTTCATCTGAATTTACGGGATTGCAAACCGCAAAAATCATTGCTAATTGACTATCGGAAATTATCTGATTATCAAATTCAAAATCGTATTCATTTTGAATATTGGGTGGCTGTTCATTTTTGATTTTTGTTTCAAAAACCGATAGATTTTTAAAGTAATCTTTGGTTTTGTTTTTAGCAACCGTATATAGCCACGCTGTCGGGTTTTCAGGTATTCCGTTGATAGCCCAATGTTCGGACGCTTTTAAAAAAGTTTCACTTGCAATGTCTTCTGCAATCTCAATATATTGCAAACCAAAATGACGGCACAAAACAGCCGTCATTTTAGCATATTCCTGTCGGAATAAATGCGGTAAAAGTTCCTTATGTGATTTTGAGTTAATCACGTTTCAAAACTTCTCTCACTTCAATACTTCCACCTACTTGGTCAAAAATCGGATTGCCTTTTGCCATTTCTACCGCTTCATCAATATTATCGGCTTTCACAACAATATAACCGCTGATAAATTCTTTGATTTCGGTATATGCTCCGTCCGTTATCACATTGTTAGACTTTACAGTTTTTGCACTTCCTTCAAATGGTAAAAGCGTATTGCCTTTATCCACTAATTTGTTTTGTGATGCAATGCCTGCCAACCAATTCATACGTTCCTGCATTTGTTCAGGAGTTGGTTTAAAGTCTGAAATGTCTTTTAATCTGAAAATTAATGCAAATTCTTTCATTGTTTTTTAAAATTTTAATGTTCGCCCTAATGACGATTGAACTTTTAAAAGGGGGACAAAACATTCTATTTTTCTCAATACTAAATTAGAAAAAATATTCCTACAAAGCCCCTCACAGCCAAATACTTCCTTTGACTGCCACTTTCTTATAGCCACTCAACATAGCCTATAAATTCACGCCCGAACATTAAAACTTAAAATAATGCAGGGAGAAGACGATTTAAGAGGGCTCGCCAAGATAATGGCTTTTATGCGGGCAGTCAGTATTCTTTTGGTGCTGATGCACCTTTATTGGTTCTGCTATGGTTTCTTTTTAGAACGTGGCTGGACCTTGGAAGTAATCAACAAAATCTTAGGGAATTTCGACCGGACGGCGGGTTTGTTTTCCCACACCCTTTACACCAAAGCATTCGCTTTGGTTTTGTTGGCTTTGAGTTGCTTAGGGACGAAAGGCGTAAAGAATGAGAAGATAACCTGGTCTAAAATTTACGTGGCTTTGGGCTTGGGCATTGTGTTGTTCTTTCTGAACACACCATTGTTGAAGCTATCCCCCGCAACAGGTACTTTCCTGTATATGTTGACTATCTCTTTAGGTTATATCGCCTTACTGATGGCGGGCGTATGGATGAGCCGATTGCTACGCACTAACCTGATGGACGACGTTTTCAATAACGAGAACGAGAGCTTTCAACAGGAAACTAAGTTGATGGAAAACGAGTATTCAATCAACCTGCCCACCAAATTTTATTACAAAGGCAAATGGAACAATGGTTGGATAAACATTGTAAATCCTTTCAGAGCAACCATCGTTTTGGGTACGCCGGGTTCCGGTAAATCGTATGCTATCGTAAACAATTACATTAAGCAGCAGATTGAGAAAGGCTTTAGTATGTATATCTACGATTTCAAGTTTGACGATCTTTCGACTATAGCCTACAATCACTTACTGAAGCATCGGGATAAGTACAAAGTTCAGCCTAAATTTTACGTTATCAATTTTGACGATCCACGTAAGAGCCACCGTTGCAATCCACTCAATCCCGACTTTATGACGGACATTTCAGATGCTTATGAAGCAGCCTATACCATAATGCTAAACCTCAACAGGTCGTGGATCCAAAAGCAAGGTGATTTCTTCGTGGAAAGCCCAATCATATTATTGGCGGCCATTATCTGGTATTTGAAAATTTATGAAGACGGAAAGTATTGTACGTTCCCACACGCTATTGAATTGTTGAACAAAAAGTATTCAGATGTATTCACGATTTTAACTTCGTATCCTGATTTAGAAAATTATTTGTCGCCGTTCATGGATGCCTGGCAAGGAGGCGCACAAGACCAGTTACAGGGACAAATAGCATCGGCAAAAATTCCTTTATCAAGAATGATTAGCCCCCAATTGTATTGGGTAATGACAGGCGATGACTTTACCCTCGATATCAATAACCCCGAAAGAACCCAAGATTTTATGCGTAGGTAATAATCCCGACCGTCAAAATATCTATTCGGCAGCTTTGGGCTTATACAATTCAAGGATTGTTAAACTCATTAATAAGAAAGGACAATTAAAGAGTTCTGTTATCATAGATGAGTTGCCAACCATTTATTTTAGAGGACTGGATAATCTTATCGCAACTGCGAGAAGTAATAAGGTAGCGGTTTGTTTGGGTTTTCAGGATTTTTCGCAATTAACAAGGGATTACGGCGACAAGGAAAGTAAGGTTATCCAAAATACGGTAGGTAATATTTTCAGCGGACAGGTTGTAGGAGAAACGGCAAAAAGTCTTTCGGAACGCTTCGGGAAAGTATTGCAGAAACGCCAAAGTATGACGATTAATCGTAACGATAAATCAACTTCTATATCCACACAGTTAGACAGCCTTATTCCTGCATCGAAAATTTCAACACTTACACAGGGTATGTTTGTGGGTTCAGTTTCGGACAACTTTGATGAACGTATCGACCAAAAGATTTTCCACGCTGAAATTGTAGTGGACAATGAAAAAGTTGCCGCAGAAACTAAAGTATATCAGAAGATACCGCAAATCCTATCCTTTGTTGATGAACACGGAGAAGACAAAATGAAACAGGAAATTGAAAGCAACTACCGCCAAATAAAACAGGATATTGTACAGATTATCGAAACGGAATTGGAGCGTATCAAAAACGACCCCGATTTACAGCATTTGGTACAACAGGAATAATAGATAAATACATCAATTAGAAAAAGAAAAGTTTGGTAAGCCGTTATTCACTTGCCAAACTTTCTTCATGTTTCAAAATCACATTCCGTAACCGTTCTTCGTGTTCATCACCCCATTGTCCTAATGTGGCAATCACAGGGATTAAGGTTTTTCCAAAATCGGTTAATGAGTATTCTACTTTTGGGGGAACGACAGGATAAATTTTCCTTGTAATCAATTCGTGTTCTTCCAATTCTTTCAACTGTATATTCAAAACCCTACGTGAAGCATCGGGGATTTTGCGTTGCAGTTCGCTTGGACGTTTGTGTCCCTCATTGATAAACCATAGCAAACGGATTTTCCATTTGCCATACAGCACTTCGCCAATCAGGTCAAGACCGCAATTTAGACTTAGGGGTATCTTTTTTTTATACATACTGCAAATGTATATCAATGTTCCAAAATGTACAATAGGGGAATAATTTATCACTATGAAATTCGTTTTTCCGTACTTGTGTAAACAGAGCATATAGCTGAACTTTGCCCTAAAATATTTTAATAAATGGAACAAGTATTTAATTTTAATAACGAGTTATCAGGCAAAATTGCTTTAGTAACGGGAGGTACAAAAGGAGCAGGTAAATCTATTGCCGAAAGATTATTAAACGCAGGTGCGACAGTCATTATAACTGCAAGAAATGCACCTGAAGAACCCAACGAGGAATTACACTTTATTTCGGCAGATTTAAGTAAATCCGCAGGAACACAAAAAGTAGTAACCGAAGTTTTTACAAAAAATTCGGCAGGTTGGATATTTTAGTAAACAACCTGGGCGGTTCTGAAACGCAAGGCGGTGGTTTCGCTGTTTTGAATGATGACGATTGGGAAAGTACCCTACAAACCAATTTACTTGCACCTGTTCGTTTAGACAGAGGTTTTTTACCACAAATGGTTGAACGTGGAAACGGTGTTATCATTCATATCGCCTCTATTCAGGCAAAGCTGCCTTTGTTCGATGCCACATTGCCTTATGCAGCAGCCAAAGCAGGATTAATCAATTACAGCAAAAACTTATCAAACGAAGTTTCGCCAAAAGGTGTAAGGGTTTTAACCGTTTCTCCGGGCTGGATAAACACAGACGGTTCAACAGGTATGATGAAAGAAATTGCAGAGCGTACAGGAGTTACCATTGAAGAAGCCGTACAGCAGGTAATGAAAAGTTTGGGCGGTATTCCTTACGGAAGACCTGCACAGCCTAAAGAAGTTGCCGAATTAGTTGGCTTTTTGGTTTCGCCAAGAGCAAACTATTTGACGGGGACAGAATTTGTAATTGACGGTGGAACAATCCCAACGATTTAATAAACATTTTAAAACATAAGAATAATGAACTTACCAAAAGTAGTAGCAGATTTAGTAAAAGCACAAGACAGCTTTGATAGTGTTGCTTATGCAAACTGTTTTTCCGAAACAGCCGTAGTTTTTGACGAGGGCAAAACACACAACGGAAGAAAAGAAATTGAACATTGGATTGCAGATGCCAATGAGCAATTCAAAACCATAATGAAGCCTGTCAGCTTTGAAGAAGAAGAAACGGAAAGCATTTTAAAAGCAGAAGTTTCAGGGAATTTTGACGGAAGCCCTGTTGTATTGAGTTATCATTTAGAAATTGCTGATGAACAAATACAATCATTGAAAATTACAGTATAAGGAAAATGGCTAAATTTAGCCGTTCCTTTTTGCTTATGAAAAGGAATTATAACAACAAGAAAAGCAGGTAAAGAATGACTTATTGCACAGCCATAGAAACAATGCAATCCGAAGAAAAAAAGGCTTTGCACAAAAATTATCACGACAATCATTATGGTTTCCCAATCCACGATGATAACGAACTGTTCGGCAGGTTGATTTTAGAAATCAATCAGGCTGGGTTGAGTTGGGAAACGATTTTGAAAAAAGAAACTTCGTTTAGAAAAGCGTACAGCAATTTTAATATCAAAAAAGTTGCTGCCTACACCGAAGCAGACAGGGAAAGGCTTTTGGCTGATGCAGGGATTATCCGCAACAGGTTGAAAGTAAATGCAGCGATAGAAAATGCAAAGACAATTCTTTCATTGCAAAACGAGTTTGGCTCTTTTGAAAAATGGCTGGAACACCACCACCCGAAAACAAAAGAAGAATGGGTAAAGCTGTTCAAAAAAACATTCCGCTTTACAGGTGGCGAAATAGTAAACGAATTTTTAATGAGCATTGGTTATTTACGTGGGGCACATTCCGAAAATTGTCCTGTACACAAAGAAGTTGTAAAACAAAACCCAATGTGGGTAAATCAATAAATGGAAGAACCTACAATAACCGCATTACAACATTATTACGATAAGCAGGAAACAGCAACAAGAGAATGTTTACTTGCTTTGAAATCTATTGTTTTGTCGGTTGATGAGAACATTGTTCACAAGCGGAAATATCAAATCCCTTTTTTCTGCTACAATGAATTTAATCTTGGTTTTTTGTGGGTTCACAGAAAGAGAATTTTAGTAGGTTTTATTGAAGACAAAAAGGTACAATCCGAAACAATATCACGGCAAAAAAAGGACAGTGTATTTACAATGGAGATTAACCCATTAGAGGATATACCGATTGACATCATTAAAGAAAACTTTGGAGGGCTGATAAAGAAATACAGTCACTATAAGGTAACAGGATAGCCATTAAAATTTATGATTGATGCCAAATTGTATGATTTGATTGATAATCGGCAGTAATTCTTTACCCAAAGGTGTTAAAGTGTATTCTACTTTTGGCGGAATTTCGGGAAAGGATTTTTTTGCTGACAATACCCTTGTCGCATAAAAATTTCAGTTGGCTAATCAGCATTTTTTCACTGATACCAACGATACAGCGTTTAAGTTCCCCATAGCGGATAGTTCGCTCATTGATTTGAAAAATAATAAGCATAGTCCATTTACCGCCTATGATTTCAAGCGTTTTTCGTAATGGACAGTTCTCGTCCGAAATGTTTATATTCATAGTATATGATTGATAATCAATTATTCTTAACTTTGTGTAAGTACCCTACCTTTAGGTATGTACTTGTATAATAGAAAGCAAAGTTAGACATTTGCAGAATATTTATTAACTCAAAAAATTAAAATAGTATGTCAAAAAATGTAACAATCGTTCAATCGTATTTTAATGCCGTAGCAAAAGGGGACTTTGATACGGTAGGAAGTTTATTTGCAGATGATGTAGTATGGCATCAACCAGGCAATGGAGTTCAATCGGGAACTTATAACGGAAAAGCAGAATTGTTTGCCCATTTGGGGAACTTTATGAAATGGAGCGATGGCACTTTTGCTATTGATGAAATCGAATACACAACTGACAATGGAAATCTTGTAGCTGGTGATATCCGCAAGAATACCCATAACGCCCCCACATTTGAGGATGCAGCAGCATTGCACCAAGTTCTATCTTCAATTGAGCAATCTGCGTCAGTTTAAGTGCACAATACAATGAAAGTCCAAATGGATTTTTTGAGATATGTGCGAACCATTGTAGCTGATTCATTCTGCGGTAAGGTGATAGAGTTGTTGCAATATGAATTTTTAGTTTAAAGAATATAATGTTCAATTTTAAAAGCAAATAATATGGATTTAAAAAATGTCACAGTGTTTGGCCCAGGCGTACTGGGTGCGCAAATAGCGTTTCAAACAGCCTTTCACGGCCATAAAGTCACTTTATATGATATCAAAGATGAATTCCTTGAAAATGCCCGTAAAAGGTTTAAGAACCTACGTGAATCTTATAAGACCGATATCGATGCCACGGATGAGGATTTGGATAACGCTTTCAATAATATAAGTTATACTACAAATCTCGCGGGATCTGTTGCAGATGCAGATATTACCATAGAAGCCGTACCTGAAAACCTGGAAGTAAAGAAAGAATTCTATGTCAAATTAAGTACACTGGCACCGCAAAAAACCATTTTTTGTACGAATTCCTCCACATTGCTCCCAAGTGATTTTGCTGCTGAAACAGGCAGGCCAAAGAAATTTTTAGCACTGCACTTTGCTAACCTAGTCTGGAAGTACAACGTTGTAGAAATCATGGGTCATGCCAGCACGGATCCCCAAAACATCGAAATTATTCTTGCATTTGCAAAAACAATTGGGATGGTACCAGTTGTCATTCAGAAAGAAAATCCCGGCTATATCATGAATGCACTATCAGTTCCGTGGCTGATGACCGCAAATGTATTGGTTGGAGTATCAGTGATGGGATGAAAACTGAAGAAACTTCATTGGCAGCTTGGAAAATGGCAATTAAGCACCGTAAACTGTCTCCTGGTCTAATTTTTCATTCGGACCGTGGCGTACAGTATGCATGTGAAAAATTTAGTAACACGTTAGATTCCTATAAAATCATAACAAGAAGTATGAGTAGAAAAGGTAATTGCTGGGATAATGCAGTAGCAGAAAGCTTCTTCAAAACGCTAAAATCCGAGCAGATTTACGGTAATAAGTTGATTACCAAGGATCAGATGAAAGCAGAACTATTCGAATACATAGAAATCTGGTATAATCGAGAACGTCGTCACTCCACATTGGGAAATCTTACAATTGAGCAATTTAATAACAAAGAGCAAAAAATTAAAAAAGCTGCTTAACTAGCACTGCCGATTTTATTTGCAAGTCCAGTCATTATTCTTTCAAATGTAGTTTGTCTATGTTTTTGGTCAGTTATTCCCCAGGAGTTAAATGAAAATTCTATTCCATTCATCATCTATTCCATTATTATAAACCTAATATGGCTANGGAAAAAATCCAGATTAAAAAGTTTTTATAGTANTNTATGTCTTGGCAAAATCAAAAAAATATTCATCTAATTTTCTGGATTAGTAGTAACCCTAAAAATATTTGAAAATGTGAATTACAGAAGACCAGTTTTAGATGTTCATTGCTTAACAACGAAATTTCAAGATAACTTAATGGATAAATTCTACAATCAAACATTATATAAATTGGAAACGGCAATCATCCAGTTAGAAACTGAAGCCGATTACTCTGTACTGCGGTTAGAAGCTGTTATAGCAATCATTCTTAAATGCTTGTCAGAGGTAAAGAAATATGTATTAAATAAAGGGTTTAAGAACGTCAATGAGGAAATTCATTTTTTTAAATATCAGAAACCAACCATTGTTTCCAAGCTTATCTACTATAATGCCATCTATAAAATCGAAACAAAAAAGCCTTACGGTTCAAAACCTATTAAGAAATACCTGAATGATGAATTGAAAAAACTTAAAAGGTATTTCGATAACAACCTTGAATTTTATAAATATTACCGAACGAATAACTCATTTATTGACGATAAGCTGTTTGTTCGCGGGAAACACGATATAAAATTGAGTTTGGATACTGTTTATTTTGAGACAGACCATAGGTTTTCTACCTCTCATGATTATAAAGTTGCAAAAATAATGGCTAATGACCTTATACAAGTCTATATTGAAGACCAGCTTCATAAAGCTACATATACGGAAAATTCTACAGAATTGCCCATACTAAATTGGACGGGAAGTAAAACAGCACTAATAGAACTAATTTACGCATTGTATGCACAAGGAGCACTTGATAATGGAAATGCCGACATTAAGGTTATTGCAAAAACATTTGAAAATACATTCAATATTGATTTAGGAGATTTCTATCACACTTTTATGGAACTTAAATCCAGAAAAATAAACCAAACAAAATTTCTTGACAATCTCCGTGATGCGTTAATAAGAAAAATTGATGAACAGGATGAAAAATAGCATATTTACCTGCAATATACCTCATTTCAGATAACTACCTTTCATTAGTACATCATTGTCTGAACTGTCTAATCTTTGATACCTTGATGAATTGTGGTATAATTATTTGCATTTTACCATTGGAAATGATTACGCTATTTTCCAATAATCTTTTCCCTATGACTCGTACCCCATTCGCCAAGTGCCGTTATAACGTTATGTAGTGAAAAGCCGTGTTCGGTCAAGGAATATTCTACGGTCGGGGGAAAAGTATCAAAGACTGTTCTAGCTATAAGTTGATTTACCTCCAAGGCCTTCAATTCTTTTGAGAGCACTCTGTCAGTAATACCCTGAACATCCCTCGATATTTCCTTAAATCGCTTATTTCCAAATTTTAGCGATATAATGATGGGTATTTTCCATCTCCCGTTTAAAACTTCTAAAGCGTCTTTAACAGGTAGAATTGCCTTCACGCACTCCTGTTTTTTCTCTTGATTTATTTTATCTGTGATCATAATGTGATGTATTACTATCCCATTGGATAGTGCTATCCAATGGGATAGTAATATCTTTTGGATAGCAAATGTAGGTAACTTTGCATAGTTAAACAAACAATAATTAAAAAATATGAGAAAAGACAAAATCATTTATTGGGTGTCCACTTCACTAACAATCCTGACCGGTGCATCCTCTGCCTTCCTTTACTTTACAGACGCTATGGGAGAAGCGTTCAGGCATTTAGGCTTTCCCGACTATTTTAAAGTTGAGCTGGCTATCGGCAAAATTATAGGCATTCCACTTTTACTTATCCCTGCTGTTCCCAGAATAATAAAAGAATGGGCTTATGCCGCTTATGGTATTGTTTTTATGTCGGCAATCATTGCACATACCGTTGTTGACGGCGTTGGAGCGGCGATAACACCATTATTACCATTTATTTTCTTAATCGTATCCTACCGATACTATCATAAATTAAATAGAGCATAAAATATTAGAGCGTTGCACTTATTAGTTGCTAGCGCTTACTAAAGGTAGTCCCACAGAAATCATTATAACTAAAAATAAAGAAAAATGAAAAAAATATTGCACATCATTTCAAGCATCCACGGAGAAACATCTTCCAGCAGTCAGTTATCAAACACAATCGTTGAGAACTTAAAAAATGCTTATCCTGACAGCCAGGTTAATAAACTCGACCTGTCGGAGTCACATTTCCCTTATCTTGAAGCCAAACATTTTGAGGCATTTTTTACACCTGCCGAACATCACACTGCAATCCAGCGAGAAGTGTTTGGCCGTTCCGGGCAGGCTATAACTGAATTGAAAGAAGCGGATTTTATCGTAATTGGTTTACCCATATACAATTTAGGTATTCCGGCCAGTTTAAAGGGATGGATCGATTACGTGGCGCGTGTTGGCGAGACATTCAGCTACGTAGATAATGCACCTATAGGTCTCTTAACCGATAAAAAAGTATATCTGGCCATCGCCTCAGGGGGTATATATAGCGAAGAGCCAATGAAGAGCTATGATTTTACAGAACCCTATCTAAGGGCAATGCTGGGATTTATCGGCTTGACAGACCTCACAGCCTTCAGGGTGGAGGGAACAGCTATCCCCGGAGTTAAAGAAACTGCCTTATCTAAAGCACAGGAAACAGTCAGTGAGTTTACGTTCTAAGTATTTTGTAATTCAGCATAGATAATAATGGGCAGCAAAGAAAGGATAGCCAGATTAAAGAGCGAGTTGCGTAAAGACATACTTTGCGCAGCCCTTGCTATTTTAAAAAATGATGGACGCCAATCCCTAAGCCTGCGAAAAATAGCTGACCGCATAGAGTACTCTCCACCAGTAATATATTCTTACTTTAAAAATAAAGAAGCCATTTTAATTGCTCTATGCGAATTATGCTATCAGCAATTTAATGGATGTATCGAGAAAAATTGTAGAAAGCTGACCAACCCGGAAGAAAGGTTGACAGCAATAGTGACCACATGTTGGAACTTTGCGATTGACGAGAAAGAAATGTATGATTTAATGTGGGAGGTTGGTAGCACTTGCACCGATCCTTTTACACAATTCAAAGAGTTGGGACTATTTCTGAATTTTTTAAGTGAAACGCTGAAAAATCTGTGCGGCAAGAAAGTATGTACAGAAGAATACCTTTTACATAAAAGCCAGACAGCCATAGCAGTAATGCATGGGCATATTTGCTTGAATTATACGTTGTCAAATGCTGATCCGAAATTAAGGAGTAGAATGCTGAACGAGACTATACTTTACGTAATGAATCTTATAAACGACTATAATCTGACACCGCATGAACTCAATAATCATTATTGAGAGTGTGAAATAATAAAAGAGAATGAATAAATCGAAAATTCGTATCGGATTTATTGGGTTAAACCCAGACAAACAATGGGCTTCAACCGCTCATATACCTGCATTGCGAACGTTGGTTGAAGAGTTTGAAATTGTAGGGGTTGCAAACTCTACTTACCAGAGCGCCAAAAGATCAGCAGAAGCTTTCCATATTCCCTTAGCTTTTGCAAATGCTCAGGCATTGATACAATCAAATGAAATCGACCTGGTGGTTATCACCGTCAAGGTGCCTCATCACTATGAATTGGTTAAGGCTGCATTGGAAGCAGGTAAGCACGTCTATTGTGAACATCCATTGGGCAATGGCCTGGAAGAAACAAAAGCATTGGCTGCATTGGCCGCCCAAAAAAATGTAGTCGCCGTGGTCGGCACTCAACTAGTTGCTGCTCCAGAGTTGCTTTATCTACAGCAACTCATTAATGAGGGATATGTGGGGAGGGTTTTATCTTCTACCTTGAACGGTTCTGTTAATAACTGGGGGGATAACGTAATTTCTCATAATTACTATATTAATGATAAGTCATTTGGAGCGACATTATTTACAGTTCCATTCGCGCACACCTTAGCAGGTGTCATAAAAGTATTGGGAGGTTTTGGGAAATTTAAGGCAGAAATGTATAATAATTTCACCTCTGTAAAAGTAACCGATACAGACGAAATTAAATCTAAAACAACTGAAGACCAAATACTGGTTATTGGTGCATTTAAAAGCGGAGCTGCTTTTTCTGCTCATTATCGCGGCGGTATCAACGCAACCAGCCTAGTATGGGAAATTAATGGAACCGAAGGAGATATACAAGTTACCGGTTCTTCAGGACACGCCCAACTGTTAGGACTTAACATACTTGGGAAGAAAAGCGGCGAAAAAGAATTGAGAAACTTGACTCCACCTATTGAAATGTACCAAGGGCTACCCGATGATCCTTTAGTTAGAAACGTTGCCGCCATTTACAGACTTGCAGCTGGTGATATCCGCAAGAATACCCATAACGCCCCCACATTTGAGGATGCAGCAGCATTGCACCAAGTTCTATCTTCAATTGAGCAATCTGCGTCA
>Ga0065721_10050202_pt1 | contig 22228 bp, 19 predicted proteins | sample Mesricmetagenome_FD_59108 | JGI IMG/M metagenome (GOLD analysis project Ga0065721, IMG submission 59108) | Mesophilic microbial community from rice straw/compost enrichment Sample: eDNA_1 v2 (version 2) | ecosystem: Engineered > Solid waste > Grass > Composting > Bioreactor | place: USA: Davis...
GACCCGCCCAGGCGGGGCTCGGTGGCGAGGGCGCGCCCGAGCCATAGAGCGCGGTCGCGCCGAGGGCGCAGCCGCGGCGCGAGGCGCCCGCCCGCAACGCCGATCACGCTAACGGACAACGAAGACGGCGTTGTCGCCGTTGTTGCCGTGGAAGGGTGGCGTGTTTACGGCCGGGAACGGCCCCGGCGCATCAGCGAACGGTAGCCGCCTTCCGCCATGCCGGCCGCCTCGCGGACGAGCCGCCGCACCCGCGAGCGCAGCGAATCCGACCGTCCCTTCCAGTCGCGGGCAACATGCCCGACGCCGAACAGGGCTTCGCCGATCTCGCGCTGGGTGGCGCCTGCGGCGAGCGCATCATGGACGCGCAGCAGCCGGATGCAGCGATCGATGTAGGGATCGCGCGGAAACAAGGTGGCGGTGAAGCGGCGATGCCGGGCGAGGTCGAGGAAGCGCCGCAGCGGCAGCAGCCGCGTCCGCGCGCTGGCGAGACCTTTGAGGCGGTAGAGGAAAAGAACCCGACCGCCGCGCGCGAGACTTCCCGCTTCGACATCGAGGCGGATACGGCGCCAGCCGTCCGAGAGGACCGCATGCTCGCGGCCGCCGCGATCCGCGACGACGGTCAGCCAGGGTGCGAGATCGTCGAGGACGATGTGGTCGGGGTCGGCGCGATCGGTCGGAACGACCGCGACATCGAGTGTTCCCGGATCGAAATCGGCATGCCAGATGATCCGGGCCTCGGGGGCAGCGAGGTCCGGACGCTCGGCGAAAGTGAAGGCCCCAGCGGATCGGATCGCAATTTCCATCCGATGGGCCCGTACCGCGCGTGGCCGTGCTCGCGCGTATGTGCCAAGCGACGTAGTCGGGATCGCGGCGCAGCCATTCCCACATGACGCCGGCGCGGTCGATGCGGGCGAGCCGCGCATAGGACGAGGCGTCGCGCCAGTCGCGGGGTGCCCCGCCCGGCGCGCCAGCGGTCACGGACCGCCCCGCATGGCGGTGATGCGGCATGTCGGACTGCCGGTCGACGCGGGAGCGGCGCGAACAGCGGATGGCGACGGCATCGCCGCCTCGTTTCGCCATCGCAAACGGCTGTGATATGCCGTTTTGGCCAACCGAGTCGCCGGACGACAGCGTGAGGAACCGCCGCCCGGCCGACGCACAGGGGAAAGGGCGATCGCGGGATCCACGGGGGCTTGAGACGCCGCCTGCGATCGGCACGCGACCCGATGAATATTCATCTGACGGCGGTGCAGCTGATCCGCATCGTCGAGGGGGTCCGCAACGTCGACGACCTGACAACCGCGATGGCGGTCGTCGCGGCGCGCTTGGGGTTCCAGCATTTCGCGCTCACGCACCATGTCGACGTGCTGGCGGCGGGCACCAGCGCGATCCGCATCCACAACTACCCAGTGCGCTGGGCCGACTATTACGACCGGCAGGCGCTCGGCGTCTCCGATCCCGTCCACCGCGCGAGCCATGTTACCAGCGTCGGGTTCTGCTGGTCGCGCATGCCCAGGATGATCCCGCTCACGGCCGAGGACCGCCGGGTGCTCGCGCTCGGCCGCGAGCAGGGGATCGGCGACGGCTTCACCGTGCCCGCGCACGTTCCCGGCGAGGCCCGGGGATCGTGCTCGTTCGCCAACGAGGCCGGGCGGCCGATGCCGCACAAGATGCTGCCGATGGCGCAGCTCGCCGGCGCCTTCGCCTTCGAGGCCGCGCGGCGGCTGTGGTCCACCCGCGGGCATCTGCCGACCCCGCCGCCGGCGGCGCTGACCGACCGGCAGCGCGACTGCGTGCTGTGGGCCGCGCGCGGCAAGGGCGACTGGGAGATCGGCCAAATCCTGGGCATCAGCGAGGAGACGGTCGCCAAGCATATCAGACTGGCGTGCGAGCGTTACGGTGTGCACAAGCGGACATCACTGCTGATCCGGACGCTATTCGACGGAACGATCACCTTCGGCGATATCGCCGGGCGCTGATATACCCCTTTTCCGGTATAGCGCCCTGCCCGCCCCTTCGCCGATCCTTGGCCGCGATAACGGTCAAGGAGGCGACCACCATGCTTCAAGTGCTTCAGTTCGGCGCGGGCCCGATCCCCGACGGTGTGCTTCGCGCGATGTTCGCCGCGCGCAAGGCGGTCTTCGTGGACCTTCTCAAGTGGGATGTGCCGGTGCTCGACGGCGCCTATGAACTCGACCAGTTCGACGACGAGCACGCGACCTATCTCGTTCTTGCGGGCAGCGACGGCCGCCATCTCGGGTCGGCACGGTTGCTGAGGACCGACCGACCGCACATTCTCGGCAGCTTCTACAGCGAGCTGTGCGAGGACGGCGCCCCGCGCGGGAAGAACATCCGCGAGATCACCCGCTTTTGCCTCGACCGATCGTTGAAGGCCGCCGAGCGCCGGCAGGTGCGCGACACGCTCGTCACGGCGCTCGCCGAGCATGCGCTGGGTGAGGGCATCGCCGCCTACAGCGCGGTCGCCGAGATCGGATGGCTGCAGCAGATCCTCGCCTTCGGCTGGCGCTGCGTGCCGCTCGGCCTCCCGCGCAAAATCGACGGGGCGCTGCTCGCCGCGCTGCGCATCGACATCGACGCGGACACTCCCGCACGGCTGCGCGCGGCCGGAATCGCACCGTCGCCGGCGATCGCCGGCGATGCGCGCGTCGCGGCCTGAGGAGACGGACGATGGAAAAGTCCGATCCGCTGGCAACGGCCGTCCGCCGCCTGGCGGAGGAGCTTCTCGAACGCGGCTACTGCATCGTTCGCGATGCGCTTCCCCGCGCGACCATCGACACGCTCGATGCCGACCTCGCCAAGGACTTCAGGCGCACGCCGTTCGGCCAGGGCGCCTTCTACGGCGCAACCACGAAGCGGTTCGGGCGACTGCTCATCCGTTCGCGGCACGCCGCGGCCCTGGTCCAGCACCGCCTGATCCTCGGCGCCGTCGAGACCGTTCTTGGGCCATGGTGCGACTGCATCCAGCTCAACACGACGCAGGCGATCGGCGTGCACCCCGGCGCCCCGGCGCAGATGCCGCACAGGGACCAGGACATGTGGCGCACGCCCGCCGGCGCCGCCGAATATCTCGTCAACGTAATCTGGCCGCTGACCCGCTTCACCGCGAGCAACGGCGCCACGCGCGTCTGGCCGGACAGTCACGGCGCCGCCGCGCACGAGCTCGAGCCAGAGAGCCGGCCCGTCGCCGCCGAGATGAAACCCGGCGATGCGCTCGTCTTCCTCGGCTCGACGCTTCACGGCGCCGGCGCCAACCGCACCGACGCCGTGCGCCGCGCCATCGTGATCGGGTACTCGCTGGGGTGGCTGAAATCGTACGAGAACCAGTTCCTCGCCTATCCGCCCGAGGTCGCGCGGCGCTTTCCGCCGGAACTCGCCGCGCTGGTGGGCTATCGCCAGCACCGGCCCAACCTCGGCAACTACGAGGGGCAATGTCCGTCGGTCACGCTCGGCCCGGACGCGGGGCGGCCGCTCGGAGCGATCGATGCGCTGAGACCCGATCAGGTCGAGATGGTCGAGGCCTACGCCGAAGCGCAACAGATGGCGCCATGAACCCAGGTGCGACCACCGAACGTGTCCATGACGCGCTCAAGCGCCGCATCATGGACCATGACTTTCGACCCGGTGACCGGCTCGATCCTGCTGCGCTTGCCGAGGCGCTGTCCGCGAGCACGACGCCCGTGCGTGAGGCGCTCAATCAACTCGTCGGGGAGGGATTAGCCGAGAGTCGCGCCGGGGGCGGCTTTCAGATTCCGCTGCTCGACGAACCGGGCCTCAAGGATCTGTACGCCTGGTCGGGCGAGGTGCTCGCCCTCGCAATCCGCGGCTGGCAGGACCTGGCGCCGATCGACGCCGAGGCTTGTGAAACCTCCCAGGTTGCCGAGCGCACCGCTGACCTGTTCCTGGCGATCGCGCGACGTTCGGTGAACCGTGAGCACGGCCGGGCCGTCGAACGTCTCAATGCACGCCTTCATCCGATCCGCCACGTGGAAGCGCATGTCACCGCCGGAATCGATGATGAAGTGGCGGCCATGATCGCCGCGGCTTCCGACGGCAAGCGCGACGTGCTTCGCCGTCTCATCTCTGCGTACCATCGCCGCCGCCGGCGCCTTGCGGCAAAGATTGTTCGTGCGGTGTACCGTACCGACTGAGCACCTGTCTGGCCGCCGGATATATATTCTGCATATAGGAAACGTATAAAGTTCGGATACTGGCTCGCGCCTCATAGACTCGCGTGGCTGCGATTTCCCGCAGCGCAAGCGAGGAGCACGATCATGGAACGGAACGAAGTGATCGAACTGGGAAAAGTCAGCGCTGAAACCAAGGGTCCCGGCGGCCCGGTGGAAGACCTGGCGCTCGGAATTTTCCAAGCCGGACTTTCCGACGACTAAAAGCGACGGCGCGCAGCCTCGGCTGCGCGCCGTTGCCCGTCCACAATCATGACTGGCTATGCACTGCGCGAGGGGCTGAGCTTCTGCCGCACGGGCGACCGCTTTGTCTTTCTCGACCTGCACAGCGATCGATATTTTTGTCTGAGCCCAAATCTCGACCGCGCGTTGCTGGCAGTGGTCGAAGGAGCGAGAGGCTCCGCATCCGGCAAGAATCTCCGGCCGCTGATTCGCGACGGCATTCTGCGCGAGATCGCGGCTGACGAGCGCCTTCTCACCTGCATTGCCCCCGCGGCGCCTCGTGTCTCGCTGATCGAGCAGCCAGCGAAGGTTTCAAGTGCGTCCATTCTGGGAGCGTTATCGCGTCGGCTATTATGGCGGGGATGGGTCGCCACGCGCCCGCTCGGACAAATCCTCACTGAGTTCAAGCGGCGAAAGCAATCAACCGATGCTCCGGCACCTCCGCCGGCCGCGCTGATCCGCCTGGCAGCCGCGCATCACCGGGCGGGCCTGATCGTATCGGCGTATGACCAGTGCCTCTCGACGTCGCTGGCGATCGCGTCCGCGCTTCTCAAGTCGGGGGCGAGCCCTGACATCGTGCTCGGCGTTAAACTGCATCCGTTCCAAGCTCATTGCTGGGTGCAGATCGGCGACGCAGTGGCCAACGATCGACCAGAGACAGTACGCCTCTTCACGCCGATTCTGGTCGTCTGATGCGGACACGCTTCCTTGTGCTCATCGCGAGCGAAAACGAGGAGGCGGCTCGGCGCAAAGCGCGGATTCGAACGATCTGCAATGGCAACGCTGATCTCCGCGTGGGAATCGATCTTCCCAATCTGCAGTTGCTGACTTCCATCGGGGCTCCCGTGCGCATGCTCGGACGCGGGCGGGGTGCGGTTCTGGGCCCGCTCTTCTCGCGCGAATCTGCTCAACGCGTCGGAATCCTTGGCGGCCAATGGGAAGCGACGATCGATGCCTCGCGCGGAGGCGCGCTGACCCGTGACTTCTGGGGTGACTATGTCGCGCTGATCCACGATGCCGACTCCGGCGAAACGCATGTGCTGCGTGCGCCGTTCGGTTCTTTGCCGTGCCTGATCGTGCGCCAGGGTGAGGACGTACTTCTCGCATCCGATCTCGATCTCCTTACGCTCGGCGGCTGGAAATCGACCGGTATCGCATGGGACCAGCTCGTGCTGCATCTTGCAAACCGCGACATCCGCAATCAGCAAACGTGCCTCCTCGGAGTCGACGAGCTGCGCGGCGGCGAGCGGGCGAGTATCCGCGGCAGCACCGTCACGCTTGAACAGCTTTGGTCGCCTTGGGACCATGCAGGCCGTCATCGCTGGGAGAGCGAGCGCGCCGACTTCGTGGACGCGGTTCGGGGGGCGGTCTCGCTCGGCATCAGCGCGAGCACGGCGACCGCCGATCACCCATTGCTCATGCTATCCGGCGGCCTCGATTCGTCGATTGTCGCAGCGTCGCTCGCGGCGTCGGGCCTGCAGTTTGACTGTCTCAATCTCGCGAGCACGGGCGGGATCGGCGATGAGCGGCATCACGCGCGGGTCGTTGCCGATGCGCTCGGGGTCCCACTCACCGAAGCCTTGTGGTGTCTCGATCATGTCGATGTCACCCACTCCGACGCGGCGCGGATGCCGCGCCCTTCGGCGCGAAGCTTCATGCAGGAAACCGATCGGTTGGTCAGGGAGGCCGCAGCGGCCGTCGGGGCCGATCTGATCATCGACGGGGGTGGAGGCGACAACGTCTTCTGCTCGCTCCAGTCGGTCGCCCCGGTCGCTGACGCGATTTTGTACGGCGGAGATCTGCGCGAGGCATGGGCTTCCGCGGCGACCGTCGCGGAACTCGCCCAATCCAGCATAGCGACCGTGCTAACGCGGGCGATCCAGCGTGCCTGTCGGCGCTCGCCGCGGTACCGCTGGCCACGCGATACGCGCTTCCTGACCGATGTCGCGAGCAACAGCGTGCGCCTGACGACGGACCACCCGTGGCTCGAGCCACCCGAGGGCGCCGAGCCGGGTACGGCAGCGCATATCGCCCTGCTTGCGGCCGCACAGAGCTGGGCCGAGGGCTTCGATCCAATGACTCCACTGGCACATGCGTCGCCGCTTGCCTCCCAGCCCGTCGTAGAGACTTGCCTCGGTGCGCCCAGCTGGTGGTGGTTCCGCGACGGCAGAAACCGCGCCGTTGCGCGCGAAGCGTTCGCTGACTGCCTGCCCGCAGAAACGGTCCGTCGCTCATCGAAAGGCTCTCCCGACAGCTTCATCGCCGAACTGTTCGAACGGAACCGCCCGGCCATACAGGCGATGCTGCTCGATGGACATCTCTGCGCCCAAGGGCTGCTCGATCTCAAGGCGTTGGGGCCTGTGCTCGACGATCCGCGGCCGGTGCATGGCGGCGATTATCGTCGGGTCATGCGCCTGGTCGACACCGAAGCATGGGCAGCCAACTGGGCCTAAGTCTATCGGGGCCGTTGCTCTGCCCAGCGCTCGCGAAGCGCCTGCCAGTGGGCATATTGCGTCTGCTTGCGCGGATCGGGATCGACCGTTCCGTTCAGCCAGAAGCCAAACCAGTCCAGATTGCGCTGGTAGATGGCGAGCCGGTGCGCTGGCTGCCATTTGATGTGATGCTCGTTGGAAAAGACGTACATGTCGACTGGCTTGGCGTGTTCCCTGAGGGCAGTGAACGCCTCGAGGCTCATCAGATACTCGTCGTCTGCAAGCTGCATGAGCAATGGTGTGTCGATAGACCCGGCATTCTGGGCTATCGACGCCGGTTCCCAGAACGAGCGATCGCTTGCAGTCGCCGGCGGATAGCCGAGCGCGCGCATTCGATCGGCATAGGCGGGACCCACAAGCGCCATGATCGTCCAGGGTTCGATACAACATGAACTCATCGCCGCTGCCGCAAACCGATCCGTGTTGATCAACGCGAATGCGACGGTGCTTGCGCCATCGCTGAGCCCAGTGATGCCGATCCGCTCCGGATCGGCGATCCCGCGATCAATCACCTGCTCGACTCCGGTCATCACGGCGGAGAACAGGCTCTTTCGCTCGGCCCATCCGCGCGCGTTGGCGGCATTAATGTCTTCGTACGTCTTGATTGTCGGATCGGCGGTGGCGAAGAATGCCGGACGCTCAAGACTGAGCACGGCGAAGCCCTGTGCGGCGAAGGCATGGATCGGATACTCATCGCCTGTGGCACCACGTAGGAATCCGTTGCTGAAATATTGCGTCACGATCAGCGGGAGGCGTTTGCCTGGCCGATAGTCCGGCGGGAGCACCAAATCGCCGCGGGCCTCGAGACCCAGGTTGTTCCGCCAAAACAGGCGAATGACCTGTCCGAGACGGATATGCGCGAATTCAGGATTAGGCTCGTACAGGGTTCGGGAGCGGCCGGTGCGCAGCTCGATAACGGCTAGATGCCGCGGCCGCGTCGCGTTTTCGCGCGTGCAGACGAGTTGTGTTTTCGCGAGTACGCATCCGTCAAGCACGTCGGTGGTCGTCAGGATCCGCTGCGGATCCCCGGCGCCGGGATTCCAGCGGTAAAGGGCCATGTCGCTCTCAGCCCAGCCCTCTCGCTGAAGGAACACGAGGGTCTCTTCTCCGTGGGGCAGCCACCAAAGACCCGTAATCTTGCCCGAGCAGCGGGCGGAGGCGCAGGTGACGGTGCGCCCGTCAGGCAATCGGGCTCGAAGAAGGCGCGAACTGAGTGGCGAACTCGAGCGTGGCGCCGTCCAGGCCCGGCGCCCGTCGGGCGCTTCCGCCACGGGGCTCGGTGGAACGCCCGGGACACCCTCGGGCGGGAGCAGCGCCCGATCCTCTGTTCCGGCAACCGTGACCGCGCCGCTCGCCACCGAGATGGTGTGGAAGGTGAGCGGCGTGGTTGCACGCGACTGTGGACGGCCGCCCATCGTCGGGACAAAGCGGTCGTCATAGTGATAGCCGCCAAGCGCCTCGGCAGCGTGTGCCGCCTGCTCGGCGAGCTTGCCGGTCCGACTCGCATAGACGAGCGCCGTGCTGTCGAGTCGCCATGCGAACTGTTCGATGTCGACCGGCGAACGGGTAAGCGGACGCGCCGGACCGCCCGATGCCGCCACGAGCCAGATCTGCGTCGTTCCGCGATCGCGCCGGCGATAGGCTATCCAACGTCCGTCCGGCGACCATTGCGGTGTCACCGGATCGGGGAAGCCGACTAGGGCGAACAGCCCACGATAGACGCCCACCGAGAGGATCGGATCGCCGCCCTCGTCGAGTAGCTTTGGGATCGCTCCGGACCGCAGCTCAATGACCGCAAGGGCACGGCAATAGCTGTTGGCCGAAGGGTTGGCCCTACTGATGATGAAGGCGGCGCGTGTCTTGTCGGGGGACAGACCGAGCGGGCTCGGCCAGCCCACGATTGATCCGTCGGGCAGGCCGATATCGCGAAGCCGGACGAGATCAGCGGGCGTGATTGGCCGCTCAGGCTCCTGGGAGGCACTGGCCGTGCTGGCTTGCGGCAGGATGTCGCCGCAATGGGCATCCGCCGCTGCGGGCATCGCGAGCATGGGGAAAACCAGAGCCGGTAAAAGGCGGTCCAGCTTCGAAACGGCCATTACCACTTCTTCGCCAGCCCGACGGCAACGAATCGGCCCACGGGCGAATAGTTGGTCGAGTCGTAGGGCGTGTCGTAGTAGACCGACGTGGCGATGGTCGTCGGCGCGTCGTTGAAAATGTTTTGCAGAGAGACGGTAAGTTCAATCCCGTTCAAAGGGCCGGCGCCGTCCGCTATCCGGTATCGGCCCGTCAAATCCACCGCCGTCATGCCGTCGATCCGGACAGCCGGCGTAGACCGGGGATCGGAAACGCCGCCGATATGGCTGATCGTGGCGGCAAGGCCGAGGGGGCCATCGTCCCAGCTCAGCATCCCTCGTGCACGCCAATGCGGCGGATTGAACAGTCTTCCCGCCAATTGCTGAACCGGCTGCGCTGGCGCGAGCTGCTGTTCGCTGTCCAGGTAGCTTGCGTTGAGGGTGACGCCGAGCGCGCCTCGGCCGATGTTCGCCTGATATCGAACGAGCGCGTCAATTCCCTTGATCGACTGGCGGCCGGCGTTGACGTTGGCGCTGTCGATAACCGCCACGACGTTTGTCGGGTCATAGGCGGCACCGGAAACGTTGATGAACTGATGGGCGCCAGAGATGATCGCCGCCTGCTGTTCCGAAGAAGGATGGAACGCAATCTGGTCGCGGTAGATCGGGTCGCCGAGCGCCCGCGCGAGGAGCGGAATCGGGTTGACGATCCGATCGGCGTAACGGGTCGAGAAGTAGCTGAGCTCGACGGTTGCACCGGACAGCTGCGGTGGGTGTAGTGCGAGCGTCGCCGACCAGCTTCTGGCCTTCTCCGGCTCGAGCGCGGCATTGCCTCCTACCACCAGCAATGCGGTTGATCCCGGCGGGTAGCCGCTGCCGCCGAAGCTGGTCACGGGATAGAGGAGCGCCTGCTGGACCTGATGTTGCTGAATGAAGCTGGGAGCCCGGAAGGATCGCCCCCAGCTCGCCTTGATATCCAGGAAGTCGGTAGGCGCGTAAATCAGCCCGAGCTTGGGTGTGACGATGTCGGCGACGTCGCGATAGCGCTCATAGCGAGCTGCGGCACTGAGGCTCAAGCGGCGGACGAACGCGATGTCCTGACCAGGCGAGACGACCGGGAAGCTCAGTTCGCCATAGGTGTAGAGGATGTCCTGCGAGGCTTCGATATTCTGTATGGCGCCCGCACCGCGAAACAGTCCGAAGTCGTTGGAGCGGACTCCGGCGCCCAACGCGATCTTCGCCGCGCCTCCTGGAAGCTGGAACAGCGGGCCGTCGACGGCGAGTTCGGCCGTGAGCGAGCGATTGTCGTAGCGCCCGCCGGCGCTGCTGGCGAACACATCGTTAGTGAAGGTGTCGCCGCGGAACTTCGTCTTGCTCTTGCCGTAAGTCCCCGTGAGACTCAGCCGCCAATCCTCGATTGACCAGTCAAGGCTCGCCGCGAAAGCATGAGCCTCGGCCGCAAAGCTCTGGGTTGTGCGGCTGATCGAAAGATCGCCTTCAAAATTGAGAGGGTAAGTGGTTGCGCTTGAACGCTGATTGTAGAGCGCATCGATTTCGATGGAGAGAGTGTCGGTCAGACGATGATGACCGCTGGCGACGACGGCATGGCGCGTACTCTCCGGCAGCAAGGTGACGCCGGGCCGCGACGAAGCATAATCGCGGTCGCTGGAGCGGATCGCCGAGCTGTCGTTGTACTCGTATGTGATGAACCCGCCGCCGCCACCCCAGCGGCTGCCGGCAATCGCTCCATATTGCTGTTGAAAATTGCCGCCATCGGTCGAGCCGCCCAGCCGCGCCCGCGTTTCCAGCCCGTCAAAATCACGTTTCAGAATGACGTTTACGACGCCGCCCACGGCGTCCGAACCGTATAGCGCGGAGGAGCCGTCGGCGACGATCTCGATCCGGTCGATCCCAGCGAGAGGGATAGCCGAGACGTCGATCCCCTGCCGCGCCGAGTCGTAGGGCAGGCGCCGTCCGTTGAGAATCGTCAGAGTGGCGTCGCTTCCGAGGCCGCGCAGGTTGAACGATGAGCCTCCACCGACATTGCCGCCGATGCTGGAGGGTACGTTGAAGCCGACGCCAGGGTTCTGTCCCCCGCCGAAGCTTTGAGGAAGGCTGCGCGCGACCTCGCCGAGATCCGACTGGCCGGAATTGCGCACTTGCTCCTGACCGATGGAGATGACCGGCGAAGCGATCGGTGCGCCTCTTATGCGCGTGCCCGTCACGACGATCGCGCTTTCGCTCACATCGGGTTCCGGATCCTGCGCTGTGGAATCAGCCCGCTCGATGATCAGGCCGGCCGCTATCTGCCGTACCCGCAAGCCCGAGCCTCTGAGCAGAATCGCGATGGCCTCGGCCGGTGTGAAGCGGCCCGACAGCGCTGGCGCGGTCTTGCCGGCGACCAGCGACGACGGTGCAATGATATTGGTCCCCGATGCGACCGCGACCGCACGAAGCGCGTCGCCGAGCGGCTGCGTCGGCAGGTCATAGGCCTGTTCGGCGATCTGCTGCGCATGGGCGGGCGCAGCAGCCATTGTTGCCAGGCTCGCGGCGCCCGCCAACATGCTCGTCAAAATTCGTCCAGACATCATCAACCCCTCCCCCTCCGACGCGTGCTCGCGGCGTCGTTCGGGGTGGTTGACGACAACGGCCGGAAGTCGGCCCCCCTCGCCGATCAGAAATGTGTCAGGGGGCCGGTGTCGCAGGCAGGGCGGAGAGAACGAGATCGTCTTGCGCTCTCGTGAGGCGCAGGCTCAGCGAGTCCGCCACGCTTTGAGCGAAGCCCTGGGTGTCCCCGGCGCGATAGGCGCCCGTGATCCGAAGATCGCCGACCGCCGGATCGGCGATGATGATCCTTGCCGTGCTGTAGCGATTGGCCTCGGCGATGGCCTCGGCAAGCCGCGTTTCGTCGAACGCCAGCATCCCCGAGGTCCACTGCTTGTCCGTCTCCATGACCGGCTGCGGCGAAGGGAGCGGCGCCGATGCGACGAAGGAAATCTTCTCGTTCGGCTGAAGCCGTTCGACGGCTTGCGCGGGTCCGCCATTCGATCCGGCGTCCGTATTGCGGACTTCAACAGTGCCGCGCAGCAGCGTCACCCTCACCCGGCCGTCGACGATGCCCACATCGAATACCGTGCCCAGCGCGACGATCGAACCACCGCCGGCGATGACGACGAACGGGCGGTCGGGATCGTGCGCCACCTCGAACCGGGCACGCCCGCGCGAGAGCAAGAGGCGGCGTTCGTCAGGTGTAAAGGCGACCCGGAGCGCGCTGTCGGTATCGAGTGTCACGCTCGAACCATCGGCCAGCGTAACCTCGCGGATCTCGCCGACCTGCGAGGCGAACTCGGTTGCGCCGGCCCGCGTGGAGCGTCCAAGGAAATCAGGCGAAGCGAGCGTCAGGCCCGCGACGGCGACGAGCAGAACCGCAGCAGCAACGGCGTATCGCGCTGGGGTTCCGAACCACCCGCGGCGCCGCTCGGGCAGACGGCGCGTGCGTCCGAAGCGGGTCTGCGCCAGCAAGGCGGATTGCTCCCAGCCTTGCTCGATCCGCGCGTAGATCTCGGCGTGGCGCGGATCGGCGGCGCGCCAGCGCTCGAACGCCGCGCGGTCGATCTCGGCGTCCGGGTCGTGGAACAGCGCCGCCCAGTCCGCAGCCTCGCGGCGGACGGCCTCGTCCGATCTGGCGCCGCGGCCGGGGATCGCCATCAGTCTTCGCTCAGCGTGCGGTCGATTTCGGCGAGGGCCCGGCTCATCTGCTTGTGCACGCCGCGCACACTCATTCCGGTCCGCTCCGCGACCTCGGCATAGCTATACCCGTCTAGGCGACACGCCATGTAGATCTCCCGCGTCCGTGGACGGAGTCGCTCCATAGCGCTTTCCAGGCGGTTGATCATGTCCCGCGCCTCCAGCAGGTCGTGGGGATCGGCGGTAGCGAGCGGCACGTCCTCCGCCGGTACGTGGAAGGCGGCCGAACGGCGCACGCCGATCTTCGCTCGGTCGCGGAGGAGATTGGTCGCGATTCGGCTGAGATAGGCTTCCGGCCGGTCGAGCGTGCGGAGATAGGCGCTCCCCTTGCGCACCAGCCGCTCGAAGGTTTCGTGGACGAGATCGAGCGGATCGTCGCCGCCGGACCGGTTCGAGAAGAAGCGCAGCAAGCGCGGTGCCTGCGCGCGATAGAGATCGTCGAAATCGATCGCGCGAGCAGGCACGCGGTCTTCGGGCGGCAGCGGATCGTTCTCGGCCAGAGGCGCTGCGCCGCGCACGGCGCTCACGTCGTCCGATGCAAGGTTCAGGCGCACGGCACCACCGGGCGGAGCCCGTCGGCGAGATGCTGCGATTGGCGCCTGTCCTGCATGTCCGGTTCGCCTCCGTTTGCGAGGCAAACCGGCGAGAGCCGGGTGTTGAGAACATGCTCAAGTACATGCGCCGCCGCTTTTAGCCGCGAACGGCCTGGACAGATGCGACGGCCACCCGGCCGCACGAACTACGGCGGTTCGATCTCTCAAGCGAGGTTCTCAAGCCTCGGCGCCGCTTGGGCAGCGCGGGATCAGACTAGGACGAGGTCGGGAGAAAATGCAAGTTTGCCCTGCTCAAGGGCAATCCGCACCCTTCTCGGCGAGTTCATTGCCCCGCATCCCCCCGCAGCTTGTCGAGCCGTTCGCGTGAAACCTGTTCGACACTATCCCGCAGCTTGCGAACACATTCGAGAATGGCGTTCAGGTCTTCGAGGCTGATCTCGTAGGCGGTCGAATAGCGCGCCTCGACATAGGCCCGTTTAAGCAACTGGAAGCGGCGGCGGTCGAGGCGTCTGTCGCGGGGCCAGGTGTCGATCAGACGCGGCTCGCTGTCCTCGGCGAGCGAGCGGAGGAACTTAATGTTGTGCGAGCGCGGGAAATAGAGCGTCCGCACGAGCAGGAAGCAGATGTACGCGCGTTCTGTTGTCTGATGCAGCAAGAAGGCCGCATCCTTGTACTCGCCCTCCTGAATGGCGAACTTCGAAAGCTTGATCCCGCTGTCGACCTTCTTCAGCCACTCCTCAAAATAGGCATTGGCCATCTGGTAGGCATCGACTGGCGTGAGCGGCATCGGCGTCGCCAGCGGATGGCAGGGCAGCTCGTAAAGGACGATCCCGTCGCGGGCGATATCGACCCAGAAATACTCGCCGCGCTTCAGCGACTGGTTCACCTCGTCGAGCGAATGGACGATGATGTTGACCGGCCGCTGGATCTCGGCGTCGCGCAGGATCCGGTCCTCGGCGACATACCAGTAATGCGCGATGTCCGTCAGATCCTCGTGGTTGACCACCACCAGCAGGTCGAAGTCGGACTGATAGCCGTTCTCTGGCTCGTCGACCCAATCGTCACGCGCGTAGGAGCCGAACAGGATGATCTTGAGGATCTTGCCGTTCCTGCGGCTCGGCACGGTCGCGCGGGCGATCGCCTCGGCGAACTCCTCCATCAGGACGCGCTGGACGCGCTCCAGTTCGCCTTGCTGGACCGCCGGCAGGTGATCGACATCTTTTCTCATCGGCAAGGATTCTCTGCGACCGATCCGGTCTTGGCAAGGCGCGGGTTGCGAATTGAAGGATTTACGCTCTATCATCCATGTGTTCGGCGGTGCCGGATGGCCGAAATCGATGCGGCCGACGGCCGCGATGATCGGCGCGCGTTCTCAAGCGCGTTTCTCAACTTCCGGGACCGCCGGACACCACGTTCGGCGCTCAGTCCCTCGCATCACGCGGGCGGCGGCAGCGTTCCGAACCATGCCACAAGCAGCAGGACGGCAATGCCAAGTGCGGTCTCGACAGCGATGCTTCGGCGCAGAGCTGCGCTCTCCGTGCCCGACCCGATGCGAGAGCCAAGAGAGCGGCCCAGGGCTGGCGTCAGGCGATATCGGTTGGAGGCAGCGAGTCCCAACATCACCACGAACAGCAACACCTTGAGACTGAGCAGGCGTCCATAGGACGTGGTCCAGAGGCCTTCGAGACGGTCCGGGCCCACCAGGATCCAGCTGTTCACCGCCCCGGTGAGGATCAGGACCGCCACCACTGCGGAGCCGATGCCGGCAAACCGGGCCAGGGCGGCGTGCAGGTTGGCACGTGCCTCGGGAGTTTTCGGCCCTGCGAACAGTAGGCCGAGAAAGCCGGCGAGAGCGCCTATCCAGACGGCCGCGGCAAGCACATGAAGCAGGTCGCTCAGGAGGTGCACTCGGCCCAACGAACCCTCGGTAGCGGCCGCATGGCCCATCCACGCGAGGCTAGCGGTAGCGATGGTTCCGAACCCTGCCGCAGTGGCGAGACGGGCTCGGCCAGGCCGCAGGAGCACGAGGGCAAGCACGGCCGCCGTGGCCGCGACCGCGCGCACGACAGCCGCTTTTCCTTGGGGCATGTACGACACGACCGCCGCAAGCGTCTCGAACTTTAGCCCCTCTGATACTGTACCCGAAAGCTGGATCGACTGAGCGGCGATCTGCAGAAGCGAGGTCAAGGCGAGCAGGACGCCGGCCGCCACGAGGCCGGACCGCACCCAAGGCAGCCCGGCAACAGAACCTCCGCCCGAGCGAGGCAGCGCGTATGCAAAGAAGAGCGATGATCCCAGAAGGATCATCGATCCCATATATTGCAGCAGTCTGAGGAGAACGACCGCGGCTTCGAGCATGTCAGCCGATCTTGAAGCTTACATTGCCGTTCATTTTGTGTCCGTCGCCAGAAGCAGCGGTCCAGACGATCCGGTAGACACCCTTGCCAAGTCTTGCTTCCGGCACGCCCGTAACCGTCCTGCCATCCTCGGCGACGTTCACCTTGACCGGAACCTTCATCCCGCCGTGCTCGGGCATGGTCAGCTCGAGCTTGGTGAAGGCAGGCACCACCCTCTCATTGAACTTGAGCGTGATCGCGCTGGGAGCAGTGGCCACGACGGCATTGTCCGCCGGATTGGAGCTCACCAGCTTGGCATGGGCCCAGGCCTGAGTGGCCGTGCCGAGAGCGGCGAAACTGACGAGGCTGGCGAGTAAGCGATGTGAATACTTCATGTTAATCTCCAAACGAGTGAAAATGTCTCAAAACTGTTCTGTAATCAGTTACTACGCGAACATTGCACCGAGGCTTAACGCCCGGGCTAAGTGTCAGCCATCTTGGGTGAAGGGCCCAGCCCCAGCCCTGTTTGTTACCCATGTTGCGGCGCGCATGATGGTTGGCTCTTCCTGATTCCCCGGAACCGCAGCGGCACAAGGGCTAGCGTTGAGATGCGCTCGGCGTCGCCGATTCGATATTCTGCTCGATCTTGGCCCGCATTTCCGGAGTGACGACCGCAGGGACGCGAGCAAGTGTTTCGTCCCCCAAACGACCGTTCGCATCGATGTCCTGAAGAAGCCGCTGCATCTCGGTGATCTCTTCCACTTGTGACTCGATGATTTGATTGGCGAGCCTGCGGACCCGCGGGTCCCGGATGTCGGACTTTCGTGCGTTGTTGATGGCGATCGAATGGTGCGGGATCATGGACTTCATGAAGGCCTCGTCGCCGATCAGCGTCTGGTCGCGGTTGATCGCCAGTATCGCAATTCCGACGACGACGGCGCCGACCAGGACTGCGGTCTTTGTCGCCACACCTTCGATCATCTTCCACATGAATCCGAGCATGATGAGCGTCATGACGCTGCCCATCACCAGAGACGAGACAAGGCGGTTCATGCTGAACGTCACATGCTCAGAACTGTAGACGAGCTGGTACATCAGGAAGAACATCGCGATAACCGACGTTGCGATCATCGCCGCGAACTTGCCCCAGGACATCATCATCATTTTGCCGTGCTGTTCCATAGCCTGCTCCTATAGTTTCCAACCGTCCTCACTCAAAAAATCGCTCTGCGTTTGCGGGCGTCAATCGATCGCCCCGAGAACACCACCCCAACGCAGCAAGAAGTAGCAGCTTCCACTCAGACGCTGTCGTTTCCGATGCCGTGATCAGCCTCCTGTGTCAGAACCATGCACGGATGCCCGTCAGGAGGCTCCAGCCGCCGACGTCCTCGCCCTCCGCGCGAAGGAACCGGCGCGTGTCGCCGAACGCGCGGCGATACTGAATGCCGACATAGGGAGCGAACTCGCGGCGAATGTCGTAGCGGAGCCGAAGGCCGATCTCGGCATCGGACAAGCCCGATCCGATCCCGATCTCCGGACTGTCTTGCGCGGCGAAATTGATCTCGGCCGAGGGCTGAAGGATCAGGCGCTGAGTGATGCGCTGGTCGTAATAGCCCTCGAGCCGCGCGAGCAGTTCACCTTTGTTCGACAGGAACAAGGCGCCTTCGACATCGAAAAAGCTCGGGGCGAGCCCCTCGAACCCCACGACGGCATAGGCTCGCGAGGGATCAGGTTGGAAATCGTACCGTACCCCGCCCTGCAGATTGAAATAGGGGTCGATCGCACGACTGTAGAGCGCCTGGACTTCGGCCTTCTCGAGAGACCCCCCGAATTCGCCTTCGCCTTCGCTCTTTACCCACAACCGGTTGATGTCGCCGCCGTACCAGGCGTCCGCGCCCCACTCGAACCCGTTCGGACCCTTGCGAAACTGCGCTTCGGCGGTGTTGACCATGACCTGGTACAGCTTCTGACCGCCATGGAACTCGATCAGGTGATGGCGGCCCATGTGCATCGCATCGGAACCGTAGATCGCATCGGCCGCATTCGCGGTCGGGATCGGCGGCGGCGGAGCAGTGCCGGCGGGCAGATCGGTGCCGGTGGGCGCCGCCGTGGAGGGCATTGCGCTCATGTCGTGGCCAGGCATCGTCTCGACCGATTGCGCAGGAGCCTGAGGCATAACGTGGCCTGTATGGGGGTCAGGCGCGGCCGGCTCTGCTGCGGGAGCTGGCTCCATGACGTGCCCTGCATGCGGGTCTGTGTCGGGCTCGGTTGGTGTCGGCGCAGGAGCCGGTGCCGGTGTTGGTGCCGGTTGTGCAGGCATGACATGGCCCGCATGGGGATCGGTCTCCTGAGCATAGGCCGGTGCCGCGATCGCCAGCGATGCCGCGGCTCCCGTCAGCGCGAGTTCAAGACGCTTCATTTTGGGCACCTCCCTCGAGCGGCCGAACGGTGACGACCCGCATCATCCCGGCCGTCATGTGGTAGAGGTTGTGGCAGTGGAACGCCCAGTCGCCCGCGGCATCGGCCGTTAAGTCGAACGTCATCTTACCGCCGGGCGGAACATTTATCGTGTGCTTGCGAGGGCCATGAGCGCCGTGGCCGGTAACCAGCTCGAAAAAATGCCCGTGCAGGTGGATCGGGTGAGGCATCATGGTGTCGTTGACGAGCGTCACCCGCACCCGCTCGTTGAGCCGGAACGGGATGGGATCGGCCGGCTCGCTCAGCTTCACCCCGTCGAACCCCCACATGTAGCGTTCCATGTTTCCCGTGAGGTGAAGCTCGAGTGAGCGAGACGGGGCCCGGACGTCGGGGTTGCGATCGAGCGCCATGAGGTCGCGATAGACGAGAACCCGGTGGCCCAAGCCCTCGAGGCCCACCGGCGGTTCCGCGGTTCGGTCTGTCGGCATGGGCGAGATCGACTGCACGCCCGGCCCCTCGCGGACCTGCGGTGCGTTGCTGAAATCGCGCATGTCGTGATCCATCCCGCCGGCACCGTGGTCCATTCCGGCCATCGGCTCCGCGACCGGCGAAGCTGAGCCTTGGGACGCTGCCGGCTGGTCTATGCCCGGCATCGCAGCGGGCGCTGCTGCGGCAGGATCCGGTGCATGACCCATCGCGGCATGATCGGCTGGGGTCGCGACTTCTGCGGGCCCATGCCCCATCGCCGCGTGGTCCATGGCTGTGGCGGTGGCCGCGGCCGCGACGGCCGTTGTCGCCGGCCCGGTCCAGCCGGTCAGCTTCCACAGATCGCGTGAGGCATTCTGCTCAGCGGACGGATCGACGCCCCGGATCACCGCCGGGTTCGGCGCCCCCGGCGCATTCATGCCAGCCATGCCGGCATGGTCCATGCCGCCCATGTCCATCCCCATATCCTTCATGGTCAGCAGCGGACGCGGGCGGAGCGGCGGCACCGGAGCCTCCATCCCCTCACGCGGGGCTAGCGTTGCCCTGCCCAGCCCCGAGCGGTCGATCGCTTCGCTGACGAAGGAATAGGCGCGGTCGCCGGGTGTGACGACCACGTCGTAGGTTTCCGCAACACCGATCTGGAGCTCGTCGACCTCCACAGGGCGGACGTTCTGCCCGTCCGCCTGCACCACGGTCATCGCCAGGTCAGGTATTCGAACATTGAAGTTGGTTTGCGCGGCGGCGTTGATGATCCGCAAGCGCACCCGCTCCCCCGGGCTGAAGAGGGCCGTCCAGTTGTCGAACGGTCCGTGGCCGTTGACGGTGAAAACGTAGGTCGAGCCGGTAACGTCAGAGATATCGGCCGGATCCATGCGCATCGCGGCCCAGTCCTGCCGCTCGCTCGCGGGCAGATCGCGCCCGGCCAGCAGCCCGGACAAAGTCAGACGCTGCATGTTGAAATAGCCGCCGCCCATCTGCTTGAGCTTCCGGTAGATCGCCGCGCCGCTCATCGGACTGTGGTCGGCGAGGACGAGGACGTGTTCGCGATCGAACGCGACCGGATCGGCACCGGCCGGCTCGATGATGATCGGCCCGTAGACGCCGTCCTGTTCCTGGTAACCCGAGTGGCTATGGTACCAGTAGGTGCCCGACTGGACGATCGGGAACTCGTAGGTGAACGTCTCGCCCTGCCGAATTCCGGGAAAGCTGATTCCCGGAACCCCGTCCATGGCGAACGGCACCAGCACGCCATGCCAGTGGATCGAAGTGTTCTCGTCTCCGCCGGCGCGTCTGGTCAGAGCGTTCGTCACCCGCAGGCGAACGTTTTCGCCTTCCCTGAGCCGCAGGAGCGGCCCCGGCACGGTGCCGTTGATCCCGATGCCGCGGCTGACCTTGCCATCCACGCGCAAGCCCACCTCGCCGATGGTGAGCGAAATGTCCTTCCCGCTGAGCGTGGGGAGCGATGGCACCATCCCCCGCGAAACCGGCTGGGCCCACGCGGGCATGATCCGTGAAATGGCGGCGGCGCCCCCGCCGAGTGTTGCGGCGCGGAGAAGGTCGCGCCGGCGAAATGGATGTGTGTGGAACATTGGCAATCCTTGCGGCCCTTGGGCATTTTGACTTCGTGCGAGCGGCAGGGACGCATCTGTTCGGCGCCGTCCTCTGCAGCTGTGACGCTAGGATGTGCGATTCTGCCGGATAGCGGCCCGCCATCGAAGGACGGTCGGATCACTGCAGGCGTGCATCGCCGCTCGGTCTGTCGGGGGATAGCGCAACTGCAGAAGCGAGCGCCGTCAGGGATTTGTTCGTGATTTCCCCGCGTGAGCCGAACCGAGCGAGCTATGCAGTACGTGGAGGGGGAGTCGGTAAGTCGGCCAGGAAGCTGGGGCCATCCGCGGCGATCGACGGCAATATGGGAACGCCGATCAGGGATTGCGGCTCCAGTGTCGCGACCCAGAAAGCTTCGATGCCCATGCACATGGCCGCGCAGCATGGTTGGCCGACGGCGTGGCTGCCTTTGCCTTCAGCCTTGTTTCCTTCGTCGCAATGACCGCTTTCGATCATCTGTTTGCTATGGTTCGAAGGTGCGGTGGCCATGGCGCTGCCGTTCTGCAAAGCAACGGGTGCCCAGAGCATCGCAAGGGCTGCGAGAGCCATTAGGAGTCGGCGAAGACTCATGATGGAAGATGATGCACTCATTGCCCGACGCGATCAACCGCCGAGAGGGCTGATCGTTCCGTATGGACGACAAGCCCAAGCCGATCGTAAGCGCGTGCGATCACATACATGTCGGGCAGCCAATCAGGCACTCGGGAGTTCCAGCCGCAATCGCCTCAATCGCAGAGCGTTGCCGATCACCGAGACCGAGGACAGGCTCATCGCCGCAGCGGCGATCATCGGGTTGAGAAGCAGGCCGAAGAACGGATAAAGCACGCCTGCGGCGACCGGGATGCCAAGCGTGTTGTAGGCGAAGGCAAAGAACAGGTTCTGCCGGATGTTGCGCATCGTCGCGCGAGACAGGATCAGCGCCTGCACCGCGCCGACCAAATCGCCGCGCACCAGCGTCACGCCCGCGCTTTCGATCGCGACATCGGTACCGGTGCCCATTGCGATCCCGACGTCGGAAGCGGCGAGCGCCGGCGCATCGTTGATCCCGTCGCCCGCCATGGCCACCCGCTTGCCGGCGCCTTTAAGCTCCTCGACCTTGCGGTGCTTGTCCTCGGGCGAGACATTCGCATGAACCTCGTCGATGCCCATCTCCCGGGCCACCGCCTCGGCAGTGGCGCGGCTGTCACCGGTCAGCATGACCACGCGAATACCGCGGTCATGCAGCGCGCGAATGGCGGCAGCACTGGTCGGCTTGATCGGGTCGGCGACCGCGAGCATTCCCGCGGGGCGTCCGTCGAAAGCGACGAACATCACCGTCCGCCCCTGCCGCCGACCCTCATCGGCCGAAGCAAGCCACTCCGCATCCTCAATGCCGACCCGGCGCATCATCTTCTCGTTGCCGATAGCAACGCGGCGGGCTCCGACTTGCGCCTCCACTCCCTCCCCCGTCGTCGAGGCAAGGCTGGTTGCAGCGGCCGGCTGCACCCGGCGGTCGCGCGTGCCCTCCACGATCGCATGGGCCAACGGGTGTTCGCTGCCCATTTCAACACCGGCCGCCGCAGCCAGCAGCTCCTTCTCGTCTACTCCTTCTTGCGGCGTCACGGCGACGAGATCGGGCTTGCCCATGGTCAGCGTGCCGGTCTTATCGATCACCAGCGTATCGATCTTCTCCAGTGTCTCCAGCGCCTCGGCGTTGCGGATGAGGATACCGTGCTGCGCGCCCTTGCCGGTGCCGGTCATGATCGACATGGGCGTGGCGAGACCAAGCGCGCAGGGACAGGCGATGATCAGCACGGCGATGGCGTTGACCAGCGCATACGTCAGCGCCGGGGCCGGGCCCCAGATCGCCCAGACCATAAAGGTGGCAATGGCGATCACGACCACCGCCGGGACGAACCAGGCGGCGACCTGGTCGGCCAGCCGTTGGATCGGCGCGCGGCTGCGCTGCGCTTCGGCCACCATCTGCACTATCTTGGCGAGCATCGTGTCCTTGCCGACGCCGGTCGCACGCATGACAAAGCCGCCGGTCTGGTTGACCGTTCCGCCGATCACCGTGTCGCCGCTCTGCTTGGCGACCGGGAGCGGCTC
>Ga0065721_10050200_pt1 | contig 22227 bp, 23 predicted proteins | sample Mesricmetagenome_FD_59108 | JGI IMG/M metagenome (GOLD analysis project Ga0065721, IMG submission 59108) | Mesophilic microbial community from rice straw/compost enrichment Sample: eDNA_1 v2 (version 2) | ecosystem: Engineered > Solid waste > Grass > Composting > Bioreactor | place: USA: Davis...
CTGGTCGTAAGCACCGTCGCCCATGAACGCGGCAAGAGGCCCGTCAATCTGGTCCAGCAGAGGACCGACCGGCGATCCGTCATCGACGTCGTGGTCGGTCAGGGTCGCCGCCATGATCCACCCGCTGGCCGCATCCACGCCGACGTGCAGCTTCTTCCAGGCGCGTCGGCGCTGGGTTCCGTGCTTTTCGACCAGCCACTCGCCCGGCCCGCACATCTTGACGCCCGTGCTGTCGACCAGAAGGTCGATGGCTCCGGCCGAGGCGGCCGGCACGACTGGCAATCGCACAATCTTGGCGCGCCGGCAGAGGGTCGAATGATCGGGAACGGCCAGTTCCACACCGAGCAGGTGAAGGATGAAGCCGACCAGTCCTTCGGTCTGGCGCAGCGGCAGCCGGAACACGGCGCGTAAAGTCAGGGCGGTGGTGATCGCCAAATCCGAGTAGGTGCGCTGGCCACCCGGCGTGGCCCGCGTCTCCACCCGCCAACGCTCGACGGCCTCAGGCGTGAACCAGACCATCAGACTGCCGCGCGCCCTGGGGCCGCCTTCCGGGAGATCGGCTTGACGGCGCGGCACGAGCAAGGCCGGCGAACGAACAATCGGGCCGAAGTCTCGCACCAGCCGGTGCGGCGACGAGAGCGCAAGATGCAGCGGTTCAAATCGCCCGCGTCCGCCCAGCGCTTCGTCTCCCTGCATACCGCCGTCTACAACACCTTCAACCTCCAGCGCCATCTGATCTCCCGCCGCACCCTGCGCACCTTTCGGGCGCAGGGTGCGGCGGGAGGTCGCGACCATTGCGGCGTGAAACAATCGAGGAATGCGGGCTCTCTGCATTCCGGGTCAGTTTCCCTGACAGTGCCCTCCAATCTCTTCCTGACCAGCATCATGCCGAGTGGCAATCAACCTATGTTCGCGATCCGTTCGATCTTAGCGTTGTTTACCGAACAAATGTCGCGATGTCCTCAGGAAACAGGAGTCGTCCAAAAGAACTCGTGGACTATCTCCTCCTTGTTTCCCTGGTCAAGTCGATTCGCGGTTTACTGGCTTTCATGAAGTCATACGAAGCGATCTTGAGTATGTGAATGGCCGCTGAGATCATCGACCTGACGGCCTACCGGCAAGCGCGCGCCGAGGAAGCGGATGTGACCCCACCCTGCCCTGCACCAACCGGGCTCCTCCGTCTGGCCGCTGCGATGCGGGAGCTTGGCGCGGCGATGCGCGAGTTGCGGGAAATCGCCCGCGAGCACCCGGAGAAACCATCCGTTCATAAGTAACAGTTTCGAGTAGCGACCGAAAGTGCCGCGGGGAACTGGTGGCGAGCCTGATCTGGTGGCCCCCTCGCGCCCTCGCGCAAGAACTGCCGCCTCGCAGTCCCCGGTCCGACGTTTAACGACTGCCCCTCTTCACCAACTTTTAGTAAATCGGCCCGACTATGCCGAAAGGGATATACTGAAATCGTCCTGGCAATGCAGGCCACCTGCCATTTGAGGTTGATCGAGAAAGTCGGGCGGGACGGGACAAATCGTCCTGAAGCAAGTCCTCGTCCCCACATACCGCGAACGCTTTAGAAATTGCAACGCCTGGGGTGGGGAGATGGGGTGGAGCTTCCGCACCGCCCCGGTCGCTTGCGGTGCGATGATACCTCAAACACCAGACGGCCGCAGCAGCGGCACACGTCGGAGAAAGACATGGGGCACGTTTCAACAGTCCACATCGTTGATGACGAGCCGGAGGTCCGGGCCGCTTTGGAACGCATGCTGCTGGCCGATGGCCTTGCTTGTCGGACATATGGCAGCGCCGAGGAACTCCTGGCGGTTGCGAACGAGATCGACGGCTGTGTCGTCGCCGACGTCCATCTGCCCGACATGGACGGTATCACGCTCGTCGGCGCCCTGGAAGCGCGACACCCCGATTGTCCGGTCCTGGTGATCACCGGGCAGGCCGACATCGACACCGCCGTGCAGGCTATGAAGACGGGGGCGGTCGATTTCCTCGCCAAGCCGTTCGGCCGAACCGCCTTTCTCGACAAGGTCCGCGCCTGTCTCGTGGCCCGGCGCGCCCGGACAGCCCGCCGCCAGCGCTCACGGCATGCGGAACACCTTCTGACCTCCCTCTCCGACCGCGAGCGCCAAGTCCTGCGGCTGGTCATCGAAGGCAAGCAGAACAAGGCCATCGCCTGGGAACTCGACATCAGCATCAAAACCGTCGAAGTCCACCGTGCCCGCATCATGGAGAAGACGGGCTCAGGCTCGGTCATCGACCTCGGGCGTCTCTGGGAGGCCGCCGACCGCGAACCGGGTGCGGACCCGAGCGCCGACGCCGCGCCCGCCGGCCCCGATCCGGCGTAAGTCGCCGACCTGATCAATTAGGGTCCGCCCTAACTGGCGCGGCCGAGCGGGGGATGCCACGATCGCCCGCGGATACAACTGAGGGCTTCATGATGGCGTCAGTCGCCGACCGCGACACGACCGACGGCCAGACCCCACTTCCGAGGCGTCTGCCGCGTGCTCTGTTGATGGCGTCTGGCATCCTCTGCCTGGGCGTGCTGGCCGGCGCCGATCTTCCCTGGCAGATACGGTCGCTGGCCGTCGCGGCCGTCGCGGCGTCGGGCTCCGCGCTGCTCGCCAGGACGCCGCACGACGGCGCCGAACGGGCTGCCCGCTCCATCCCCGAACCGGTGGCCCCACCCGCAGCGGACGTGGACATGCCGTCTGCGCACACCGTGCATCCGGGAGGCACCACCCAGGACCTGCAGACGGCCATGAGCCTGTTCGGGTCGGTGATCGTCGAGCAGGTCGACACGTCGGTCGCTGCGGTCGTCCAGGAGAACAGCCAGATGCGCGAGATGGCCGCCGAGATGGCGACCGCCGCAAACCAGGCCAACGAGCAGTTCAGACGGTCGATGGCCGGAGCGGCGGCGGCCGAGCAGTGCATCGAACGCCTGGGCAGCGTCGGCGAGGGACTGACCGGCGCCATCGGCGTGATCGTCGGCGAGGTCGAGGGCACGGTGCAGGTCGTCAAGGAGGCCACCGACCGCGCCGAGGCCACCCGCCGTTGCGTCGACACCATGGCCGCCTTGGCGCAGGAGGTTGGCGAAACCGTCGGCCTGATCGGCGACATCGCCCGCCAGACCCGCATGCTGGCCCTCAACGCCACCATCGAGGCGGCGCGCGCGGGCGAGGCGGGCAAGGGCTTCGCCGTCGTGGCCGACGAGGTAAAGCAGCTCGCCCACCAGACGGCCAGTGCCACGCAGACCATCAGCGGCCGCATCGCCTCGATGCGCGAGACCACGGACGCCTCGGTCCAGGCCCTGCGCGACCTTGTCGCCACCATCGCCCAGGCAGACGCGGCCAGTCAGCGCATCGCCACCGCCGTGCACGGGCAGGAAACGCTGGCCAAGGATGTCTCGGGCAGCCTTGGGCAGATGCACGAGGCCGTCTTCGGCCTGTCGCGCGAAATCCGCGAAGCCGCGCAGATCGCCGCCAACAGCGGCATGCTCTCCGAACTCGTGCTCGACACCGCCAACGAGGTCGAGACCCACATGCACGGCCTCCGCGACCGTCTCCAGCAGGTCGGCTCGGGCATGGCGGCCGACACCTTCGCCAACGCAGTCCCGACACAGGGCGCCACGGACTTCCAGAGGAAAGCCTGACCGATGAACACGATCCTCGTGCTCGACGACTCCCCCACCATGGTGATGAGCCTGTCCCGCATCCTGAGCAAGTCCGGCTACGCCGTCGAAACCGCGGCAAACGGCAAGGAGGGGATGGACAAGCTGAGGGCCGGAATGAAGCCCAACCTGATCCTGACCGACCTGAACATGCCGGTTATGGACGGCATCACCTTCATCAAGGAGGTCCGGAAGCACATCCCCACCCGCTTCACCCCCATCGTGGTGCTGACCACCGAGTCGGTCGTCGGCAGGCAGACCGAGGCGCGCTCGGCCGGAGCCTCGGGCTGGTTGACCAAGCCGACCCAGCCCGACGAACTCATCAAGACCATGAAGCAGCTTCTGCCCGCGTGAGGCGCCCAGATGCAGGACCATAAGGACTGCGCGAGGGTCTGCCGCGTGCTGGCGGCCCAACTGACGGAGGTGCAGGCCCGCTTCGAGAAGTCCAGCGGCGCCTTGATCGCCACCCTCGACCAACTGGAGGCGAAGGTGGCGGACGGCAATGGCGGCGCGGCCGCCGCGCTGCAGGACGCGCTGGACAGCCTTCTCTTCGTCCAGGCCCAGGAGCACGACCTCATCCGGCAGATGATGGCGGTGGTCGCCCACGCCCTCTCCCTCCTCCCCGACGACATCGACGTCGACCGGCTGTCGGGGCTGTATGTCACGGACGCCCAGCGCACCGTCCACGAAGTCGCGCTCACCGTGGCAGAGTGAGACCATGACCGACGCGGCGCCCCTGTCCCGAGCCCTTCAGAGCGCGCGCGTGGCCTTCTTCGACTATGCGCCGGACCGGCTCCGCGACCCGCGCGACCTCGCGGGGACCCTCGAGTGGGTCGGCACGCGGTTCGGCATCCGCGACCTCGATCGACGCGGCCTCGCGGCCGTGGCGGACGCGGTGCTCGCCGAGGACCGCGAGAGCTTCCTCGGCGTCTTCCGTCCGGGGCAAGGGACGGCCCGCGGCGGCGAGTTCCGCATCAGCCCTGCGGACGGCCGGGTGATCTACCTGTACTGCGACGTCAGCGTCGACATGGGAGACAACGGGCATCCCGCACGCATCGTCGGCACGCTGCACGACGTCACCGACCGCCGCCGCTTCGAGGAGCGTCTGTCCGACATCCTGCGCGAGCGCGAGATGCTGCTGGCCGTCATCGACGCCTGCCCAATCAGCATCACCGTCGCCGACGGCCGCCTGCCGGACATGCCGCTGATCTACGCCAACCGCACGTTCCAGACCCTGACCGGCTACGGGCGGGACGAGGTTCTCGGCATGAACTGCCGTTTCCTCCAGGGCCCGGACACCGATCCGGCGGCCGTCCGGGCCATCCGCGACGCGGTCGCCTCCGGAAGCCAGACGGAGGTGCGGCTGGTCAACTACCGCAAGGACGGCACGACCTTTCTGAACCGTCTCGTGCTGGCGCCGATCCGCGACGAGCGGGGCGGGGTGTCGGCCTACATCGGGCTCCAGTCCGACGTCACCGACGAGGCGAGGCGCGAGGACGCCGAACGCCAGCGCCAGCGCGTCGAGGCGCTCGGGCGGATGATGGGCGGCGTCGCGCACGAGATCAACAACCTGCTCCAGCCGATCACCCTGATGGCCGAGGAACTCATCGTCCGACATCCCAGGGATCAAGACCGCGCCTACCTCGACATCGCCCTGGACTGCGCCCTCAACGCCCGACGCATCATCGGCGACCTCCTGGCCTTCTCGCGGCCCGGCAGCCGCCGGGCCGAGGTGCTGCTGGCCGACGACCTTCTGCAGGACGCGCTGGTGCTGGTGCGCAAGGCGGTCGGGCCGGGCATCGTCACGGAACTGAACATCCGGGACGGCGGCATCGCGGTGCGGGCCGACCGGACCGCCTTCACCCAGGTGCTCCTCAATCTGGCCGGCAACGCCGCCGCGTCCATGGCGGGCGCGGGGACCATACGGATTGTCCTGCGCGCGCATCCGCACGACGACGCCCCTCACGCACAGCGGTCCGCCCGGATCGACGTCGTCGACACCGGCAGCGGCATGGACCGCGCCACGCTCGAACGGGCCTTCGAGCCCTTCTTCACCACCAAGCCCGTCGGCCAGGGCACCGGGCTCGGACTGTCCGTCGCCTATGGTCTGGTCAAGGAGATGGGCGGCGAGATCATCCTCGCCAGCGCGCCCGGACGCGGCACCACGGCGTCGGTGCTGCTGCCCGAGGCGCCCCAGGAAGACAGGAAGGAAGACGGACATCATGGCCACCATACTCGTCATTGAGGACATCCCGTCCGTGATGCTGTCGCTCCGCATCGTCCTGGAGGGCACCGGGCACACGGTCCGCAGCGCCACCGGCGGCGAGGACGGCTTGGCCGCGCTCCGCCGCGGCGGCATCGACCTGGTCGTCACCGACATCTGGATGCCCGACAGACTGGGAAGCTCCGTGATCGCCGAGGGGCGCCAGATCGCTCCCGGCACCCGCTTCCTCGCCATCACCGGAGGCGCGCCGAACGGCAGCGTCACGCCCGACCAGCTCGCGCGGGAGGGGGCGGACTTCGGCGCCGACCGCGTCCTCTTCAAGCCGTTCCAGCGCCACGAGTTCATCGCCGCGGTCACCGAAATGACAGGGGCATCGCGCGCATGATCTCCGCAATATTCCGTCGCTCAGTCTGATAAGGATCCGCCTCATGCTCGACACCGCCCCCACCCCGATCCCGGCTCTGCTGCGGCGGGACCGTCCGGAGACGCTGCGCGCCTGGAGCGAGTACCTGGACCGCGAACTGCGGGTTCCGCACATCGACCGGCGCACCGTCGACGAGTTCTGCTCCGGCCTTTACGACGGTCTGGTGGAGGCTCTGGAGAACGGCCGGGCCACACTGTCGGACGGCTTGCAAAGCCTGCTGTCCGCCCTGTCGGTCGAGTTCGCCGAGCGCGGTCTGACGCCGTCGCAGACGGCCACCTTCGTCTTCAGCCTGAAGCACGTCCTGAACGAGCGGTATGAGAACGCCGCTCCGACGGTCATCGGGCTGCACAAGCTCATCGACGCCATGGGGCTGCACTCCATGGACGCCTTCATCGGACGCCGCGAGCAGATCATCCGCCGCCAAAGTCAGGAACTGCTCGACCTGTCCGTGCCGGTCGTTCCCCTGTGGGAAGGCATTCTTTCGCTGCCGATCATCGGCACGCTCGACTCCACCCGAGCCCAGGCGATCACCGAGAAGCTGCTGTTCGAGATCGCGCGGACCGGTTCGCGCTACGCCCTCCTCGACATCAGCGGCGTCCCGACGGTGGACACCCAGACCGCCCAGCATCTGGCGAAGACCGTGGCGGCCGCCAAGCTGATGGGCGCGGAGTGCGTCGTCACGGGCATTCGCCCGGCGATCGCCCAGGTGATGGTCACCCTCGGGATCAACCTGTCGAACATCGAGACCCGCTTCTCCCTGGCCGAAGGTCTGCGCCACTGCTTCGCCCGACTGAACCTCTCGGTCGTCCGCGGGCCCTGACGCATGGCGGATGTGCACATCATCTCCATCGACGGCGTCCTGGTGGTCACCCTTCCGGCAGTGTCCGACGACCGTATGGCCGAACGCCTTGTGGAACAGGTCGGCGAGCGCCTGGTCGAACTGGCCGCCCGCGCCGTGCTGATCGACGTGACGAACGCCCGGATCATCGATTCCTTCATGGGCCGGGTCCTGGCTGGTCTGGCGGGCGCCATCCGGCTGCTCGGTGCCGAACCCGTGATGGTCGGCATGCGTCCGGAGGTGGCGATCACCATGGTTGAGCTCGGTATGGATCTCGGCGGTGTCGCGACCGCCCTCAGCATCGAGCACGGCCTCGCGGGTCTCCGCGCCCGCGCGGGCAGGCGCATGTGACGGAGCACGCGCCCCTGACCGTGCGGATAGACGACGAAGCGAGCCTGTCCGCCGTGCGGCGGGCCGTCGACGAGGCCGGGCGGTCGCTTGGATTCGGTCTGGTCGATCAGACCAAACTGATGACCGCCGCCAGCGAACTGGCGCGCAACATCGTGCTGTACGCGCGGGACGGCAGGGTGACCATCGACCACGCCCACGCAGCCGGACGCCGCGGCCTTCGGCTGACCTTCGAGGACGGCGGGCCCGGCATTCCCAATCTGGAGCGCGCGATGCAGGACGGCTACAGCACCGGCCAGGGCATGGGCCTCGGCCTTCCCGGTGCCAAGCGCCTCGCACACGAGTTCTCGATCGATTCGGAGCCGGGCGTCGGTACGCGTGTCGTTTACGTGCTGTGGAGGCGCTGATGCTGCCCGCGCACTGTCACCACCGCATCCGGGTGGCCGAGCAAGCCGACCTGGCGGCCGTGCGCGGCGCCGCGGCCGAGCTGTCGGCAGCGGCTGCGCTCGACGAGGAGGCGGCCGGGCGGGTCCAGCTCGTCGTCTCCGAGCTCGCAACGAACCTGCTCCATCATGCCGACGGTGGCGGGGCCATCCTTCTTCGGCGACTGGACGTGCCCGGCGGGGTGGAGTGCGTCGCCCTCGACCGGGGTCCGGGGATCAGCGACCTCGCCGCGGCCCTGGCCGACTGGGCCGCCCCCGAGCCCCGCGCGGGCCAAGGGCTGGGCTACGGCCTCGGCGCGGTGCGCCGCCTGTCCGAACGGTTCGACATCCATTCCGAGGCGGGGATTGGAACGGCCGTCCTGTCACGCATCCTCAAACAGGGCACCAAAGCCGCCGAAACGGCCTTCGAGTGTGGCACCGTCATGCTTCCGATGTCCGGCGGCGATCACTGCGGCGACGGGTGGTTCGTGCGCCCTGACGGTCTTGTGGTCGCCGTCGACGGCCTCGGGCATGGCGAGGCGGCGTCCATCGTGGCCCGGCGGGCTGAGACGATCGCCGGGGGAGCCGCGCAAAGCGATAATCCGCAGACGGTGCTGGCGGCCATGCACGACAGCCTGAGGGGCACGCGGGGCGTCGTCGCGGCGGTCCTGCGCCTCACGGACCGAAGCATCGAATACTCGTCCGTCGGCAACATCGCCATGACCATCATCCGCCGAAGCGGCACGACGGCCCTGACGGGGTGCTGGGGCGTCGTGGGCTACAACGCCGTGCCACCGCCGCCCGCCCGCGAGACATGGGAGCCGGGCGATCACCTTGTCCTTCACAGCGACGGCTGCACCCGGCTTGCCGACACCTTCCTGGTGCGCCGCCTGCGGCATGTCGATCCCGTCCTGGCAGCCGCGGTCCTCCTGCGCGACGGCGGCGCGCGCGTCGACGACCAGACGGTGATCGTGCTGCGGAATTCGCAAAGGACATCCGTGGCAACAGGTTCCAATGCTTAGCGAGGACAACACGATGGCGGTTCACGCACGCATTCTTCTGGTCGATGACAGCAAGCTCGCACGCATGGCGCTGCGTGCGGCCCTTGGGGATCTCGTCGCCGATATCGATATGGACGTCAAGGAGGCGCCCGACGCGGAGACCGCTCTGGGTCTGCTTGAGCACGAGCCGTTCGATGCCGTGCTCATGGACTACAACATGCCCGGCATGGATGGCCTCTCGGCAGCCACCCTCATCCGCACACGCTTTCCAAAGACGGGCGTGGCGCTGGTGACCGCGAACGCCCAGGACGCCATCGTCGCGGAGGCGCAGCTGATCGGTGTGCCCCTGATTCCCAAGCCGGTGCAGCGCCGCGATCTCCAGACGTTCCTGCTCGCGAGCTGAGGCGACCATGGTTTTGAGCGAAATGGAGTGGGACGCGATCACCGAACTGTTGAACGTCTCCGTCAGCCGGGCCGCCGTGGCGCTCAGCCGGTTGGTCGGCAAGCCGGTCTCGATGTCGGTGCCCGTGCTCCGCATGCTCTCGCGCGACGACGCGCTGGCCGCGCTCGACGGCGGGAGGCCGTCGCCGCTGGTCGCCGTCGGCGAACAGTTCAGCGGCCCCTTCTCCGGAAGCGCGCTGCTCGTCTTCCCGGAGACCCGCAGTCTGCGCCTGGTCCACGCGATCCTCGGTGAGCAGATCCCGCTCGAGGATGTCGCCGACATGGCCGAGGAGGCGATGGCCGAAGTCGGCAACGTGATCCTGAACAGCTGCCTATCGGGCATGGCCAACATGCTCGCCTGCCGCATCGAGGCGACGCTTCCGACGTGCTACCAGGGCACGGCGGACCAAATCTTCCAGCGCACCATCCGCCCCGTCGGCGATGCCCGAATCCTGTTCATGTCCATCGACTTCTCGATCCGCGAACGGGACATCGGCGGATACATCGTGCTCCTGCTCGACCTCAACGCCATCGCCAACCTCCGGCAAGCCATCGCCCGCTACGTTGCGGCCCTTGGCCATTCAGCCGCAGAGTGAGGCGCGGCATGTCCGATCCCGGCCCACACGCGGCAGACCGGCCAGCTTCGGATGCACTCCTGCACTGCCTGGAGGGGCTTGACCTCGGCATCGTCGTCCTCGACGGAAGCCAGAGGATCATCCACTGGAACTCGTGGATGAGCCGCCACTCGGGCATTCCAAGGAGGCTCGCCGTCGGCAGCGATCTCTTCGAGCTGTTCCCCGAAGCACGCGGCGGACGCCTCGCCAGCGCCGTGCGGGACGCGGTCGGAACCGGCCTGTCGGCGGTCCTGTCGCATCATGTGAACGCAAGCCTTCTCCCGCTGACGCGGGTCGACGGCCACGGCGAGGAACTCGTCGCGCAATCGATCATCGTGCGTCCGGTCAAGACCGGCGCCGGGTGCGGCTGCCTCATCCAGATCCATGACCAGACCGCCGCCGTCGAGCGCGAGCGGAAGCTGCGCACCCAGCGCAATGCCCGCTACCACGCCATCGTCGATGCCGCGCAGGACTGCTTCGTCACCATCGACGAGGGCGGCTTCATCCAAGGGATGAATCCGATCTCCGAGGTCCGGTTCGGTCTGTCGCAGGACGCGGCGCTGGGACTTCCCATCAGCGCCTTGCTTCCGGGTCTGGAGGACTTGAACCGCCTTGGAATGCCCCTCGTTGAAATGCGGGCGGTCGGGGCGGAAGGCCGGGAGTTCGACGCGGAGATCACGACCGGAAGCTGGATCAGCTGCGGCCTGAGATACTATACACTGTCCATCCGCGACGTGACCGAGCGCAATTTGGCCATCGAGGAGTTGCGCCGGTCGCAGCGGATGCAGGCGCTTGGACAGCTGACCGGCGGGATCGCCCACGAGTTTAACAACCTGCTCATGGTCGTGCGCGCCAACGCCGAAATGCTGCAGGACCCCGATCCCGGCGACGTCCGGAGCCTTGCCGCCGACATCGTCAGCGCGGCGGACCGCGGGCGCACCCTGACCGACGGTCTGCTGTCGTTCGCCCGTAGGCAGCCGCTCCGCCCGGAGCCGGTTCAGCTCCGAACCGTGATCGAGGAGACCATCCGCCTGGCAGTGCCTTCGCTCGGCGCCAGCATCGACGTTGCGGTGGAATGCGCTCCCGGCGACCCGCAAGTCCACGCCGACCGCATACAGCTCCAGAACGCCCTCCTCAACCTCCTCATCAACGCCCGGGACGCCATGCCGACCGGCGGGCGCGTTCTCGTGTGTGCTCAGCGCGGACCCGAGGGTTTCTGCACCCTGACCGTCGCCGACACCGGCATGGGAATGACGCGCGAGGTTCTCGACCGGGCCTGCGAGCCCTTCTTCACGACCAAGGGCCCGGGCCGCGGCACCGGGCTCGGGCTCAGCATGGTGAACGGATTCGCGCGCCAGTCCGGCGGCGCCTTCGATCTGGATAGCATTCCCGGAGCGGGCACCAGAGCCAGCCTCCGCCTCCCGTGCCCGTCTTTCGAGGACGTCTCCGTTCCAGAGGTCGCACCCGACAGTGAACGCCATGCTGCGTTCCTTGCCCGGTCCCCGATCCTCCGCATTCTGATCGTCGAGGACGACCCGCAGGTGCGCGGGGTGGTCAGGGCCATGCTCGGCTCCGGAGGGCACGCGGTCACCGCGGTGGAGGACGCCACGGCCGCCCTTGAGCACCTGATCGACCGCGAGGTCGACCTTCTCCTGGCCGACGTGGTGCTGCCGCGCGGGATGTCGGGCGTGGTGCTCTCGCGGGAGGCCCGCCGGCTGCATCCGCGGCTGGCCGTGGTTCTGATGTCCGGCTACAACGAACTCACGCCCGAGCAGGCCGATCTCGCCGGTCCGGCGGAGATCCTGCGCAAGCCCTTCGCCCGGCGCGATCTCGACGACCACATGCTGGCGGCCCTGGAACGGGCGGGCGGCGGCTGACGGACCCTACGTGCGCAGGAACGCCGCGTATTCCCGGTCCGCTCCCGTCAGGTGGCGTTCGAGCCAGCGCGGCAGGATGGCGACCGTCGCCCCGAACACGTTCTCGGCCGACCGGATGGACGTGCGCAGCGTGGTGACGGTCGCGCGCATCTCGTCGTGCTCGGCCTTGTGGGCGGCATAGCCCGGGTATCCGAGCGCGAGCATGTGGCGCTCCTCCTCCGCGAAGTGCTCCTGCACGTAGGCGTCCAGGTCCTTCAGCGCGGAGAAGGTCGCGTCCCGGCCGTCCGCCCCGGTCGAGCGCGCGAGGAGGCGATTGATCAAAACGACGAGTTCCCGATGATGCTCGTCGACGGTGGCTTCGTCGACGGACATTTCCGCGGTCCAGTGCAGGTACGTGCGTTCCACAACACCCTCCGAGGCGCGTCGCATCCGCGGAATCCCTTCGGCGCGGCCCGATCGGTGCAGGTCGCCGAAGAAGCCGACCGAAAAGCCACCATATACGCGCTGCGTGCACCCGCCAACTAGGGTCAACCCTAATAGGGTCCGCCCTAACTACGCCCGCATCGGGCACGGTGCCATTTTGCTCTGCCGCCAGGCTTTGGCGAGCCGATCGAACGGAGCAGCATATGGCACTCGTGAAGAAGGCGGAGGTCGGCACCCCGGCGGCCGCGAACACCGGCGTTTCCTCCCACACGGCACGGACCAGCACCGCCGCAGACGCGCAACGCAAGCGCGCACGTACCTTCGCCCGCCAGCAGAAGGTCGCCGAGCGCGTCGCCTCCGCCACCTCGCAGATGGCCAGCGGCATCTCCGAATCCGCCTCGGCCTCCGAGCAGCTGCGCAAGTCCATGGAGCAGATCGCCGCGGGCGCCCAGGAAGCCTCCGGCGCCTCGCAGCAGTCGCTGACCGCCATCACCGCCGTCAACGCGCAGATCCTCCAGGCCAAGGAGCGCGCCGAGGTCAGCCGCCAGAAGTCCGACCTGTTGCAGACGCTTCTCGCCGAGGTCGGCTCGCAGATCTCCGCCTCCGTCACCAGCATCGGCGCCAACGCCGAACGCCAGCTGGCGTCGGTTGACCTAGTGATCGAGCTGGAGAAGCGGGCCGCCGACATCGGCGAGATCGTCAAGGCGGTCGCCCGCATCGCCGACCAGACCAACCTGCTGGCGCTGAACGCCGCCATTGAGGCCGCGCGCGCCGGACAGCACGGCAAGGGCTTCGCCGTCGTCGCGGACGAGGTGCGCACGCTGGCCGAGACCTCCGAGAAGTCGGCCCGCGACATCCAGAGCCTGGTCGGCCAGATCCAAAACGAGGTCAAGGTCATCGCCGAGGGCATCAACAGCGCCGCCGACGTCGCCAAGAGCGAGGTGGAAAAGGGCAGGACCGTCACCGTCCAGCTCGAACAGATCCGCGGCGACATGGTATCGTTGACCAAGGGCGCCACCGAGATCGCGAGCGCCTCCGTCGAGGCCGAGCGCGCCGCCAGGGAGGCCCAGAAGGGATCCGAGAGCATCGCCGCCGCCGCCGAGGAACAGTCGTCGGCCTGCGACGAAGCCCTGCGCACGGTTGACCAGCAGACCGCCGCGCTGAGCCAGTCGCAGACCGCCTCCAGCGAGCTTCAGAACATCGCCGAGGAGCTGAAGAACTCCACCGACATCACCAAGAGCGCCGAGGAGGTGGCCTCCGCCGCCGAGGAGCTGTCCGCCGCCGTCCAGGAAATCTCCAGCGCGGCCACGCAGATCATGTCGGCCATCGAGCAGATTTCCAAGGGCGCCCAACAGTCGTCGGCCGCCACCCAGCAGTCCTCGGCGGCGATCACCCAGATCGAGCGTAGCGCCAAGCTCTCGCAGGACAACGCCAAGGTCGCCCTCGACAAGGCGCAGGCGATGACCTCGCTCCTGGGCGACAGCAACCGGGCCATCGAGGCGCTGATCTCTGGGGTCGTCCAGGCTCTGGAGGAGACCCGCAAGTCCAACCAGATGATGACCAATCTGGAGCAGGTCAGCCGCCGCATCGACAAGATCGTCGACGCCATCTCCACCGTGGCGGTGCAGACCAACATGCTGGCCGTCAACGGCTCCATCGAGGCAGCGCGCGCCGGCGAGTTCGGCAAGGGCTTCGCCGTGGTCTCGACCGACATCCGGAACCTGGCGCGCGACAGCGCCGAGAACGCCGACCGCATCAAAGACGTGGTCAAGGCCACGCAGGACCAGATCGTCGCCGTGCGCAGCGACCTGGAGCAGATCGCCGCGGCCGCCCTGGCCGAGGTCGAGAAGAACAAGGCCATCACCCTCAACATCACCAACGCGACCAAGGACATGGCCGTTGTCCTCGAGGGCAACGACGTGATCCTGAAGGGCGCCGACTCCATCCTGTCCGCGCTGGAGGAGGCCAAGAAGGGCGTGCAGCAGATCGCGGCCGCCGCCGAGGAGGCGTCGCGCGCCGCGTCCGAGGCGTCGGCCGCCGCCAAACAGCAGGCCCGCGGTTCCGAGGAACTGGCCGCCGCCGTCGAGGAGATCGCCAGCCTGGCCGATGAACTCCAGAACTCCGCCGATTGAGGGCACCCGTGAACAGGAGGGCTGACCCATGAACATGGTGAGCGCCGCCGACGGCGGCGGCGAGACCGGGATCGGCGGCGACACGCGGCAATACGTGACCTTCTACGTCCAGGACGAGATGTTCGCGGTGCCGCTGGCCGAGGTCCAGGAGATCATCCGGATGCCCGACGTTGTCGGTGTCCCGAAAAGCCCGCGGAGCCTGGAGGGGCTCGCCAACCTGCGCGGCACCGTGATGTCGGTGACCAGCCTGCGGCGGATCTTCCAGTTCGCCGACCGGCCGCACGACGATGCTACGCGCGTCGTCGTCATCAACCAGGGCGTTCCCGTCGGCTTCGTGGTCGACCGCATGGCCGCGGTGGTCACCGTCGATCCCGAGCAGATCGAGCCCGCCGAGTCCCTCAAGGCGACGGTCGAGACCGATCTGCTGCGCGGGATGATCAAAGGCGTCGACGGGCACGCGATGATCATGATCATCGACCCGGCGCGCCTGATCCGCAACGAAGGCGTCGGCACCCGGGAGCGCAAGCGCTCATCCGGCGCCGCGAACGTCCGCAACGCGGATGGGGACGCGTCGGCCACCGACGAGCTTCAGCTCGTCAGCTTCGAGGTGGCCCGGCAGGAGTACGCGCTCGGCATCGAGAGCGTGCAGGAGATCGTGCAGGTGCCCGGCAGCATCAGCCGTATCCCCTGCACCGACCGCCACGTGCTGGGCGTGATGACCCTGCGCAACCGCCTGCTGCCGCTGGTCAGCCTGCGGTCGATGTTCCGGCTGCCGGACGCCGAGCTGGACGAGCGCAGCAAGATCGTCGTGGTGCCGCTGGACGAGCGCAACTCGGTCGGCGTGGTGATGGACACGGTCCGCGAGGTCCTGCGTGTGCGCAAGAGCGTCGTCGACCCGCTGCCGAGCATGCTGAGCGACGGGCGCGGCGAGATCCAGTCGATCTGCCGCCTCAACGACGGCAAGCGGCTGGTGTCGATCCTCTCGGCCGAGCAGCTGTTCCGGCACGACGCCGTGCGTACGGCGGTCGCCGCGGTGAGTGAATTGGAGGAGGGCAAGACGATGGCCGAAGCCGCGGCGGCGACCCGCTCCGCGACGGTGGACGAGGAGGAGCAGTTCGTCGTCTTCCGCCTCGGCAACGAAGAGTACGGGGCGCCCATCGAGAGCGTGAACGAGATCGTCCGCGTCCCGGACGAACTCACCCGGGTGCCGAAGACGGCCTCCTTCATCGAGGGCGTGGTCAACCTGCGGGGCGCGGTGCTGCCAGTCGTCGACCAGCGCCGCCGCTTCGACTTGCCTGAGATCGAACGCAACGACCGCCAGCGCATCATGGTCTTCACCATCAACGGGGTGCGCACCGGCTTCATCGTCGACAGCGTGTCGGAGGTGCTGAAGATCGCGCGCTCGGCGATCGGCCCGACGCCGTCTCTGTCCGACGAGCAGGCCCGGCTCATCGGCCGGGTCGCCAACCTTGAAAAGAGCAAGCGCATGATCCTGCTGCTCGACGTCGCCAACCTGCTCGACGCGAGCGAGGTCAGCGCCGTTGGCGAGGCCAGCGGGACCACCGTGCACTGAAACCGGAGGGCGTGCCTCCCCGAACCGGGACGGCACGCCCGCACCGAAGCGGCGGGAACCATGATCAAGCTCCTCATCGTCGACGATTCTGCCCTGATGCGGCGGCACCTCGGCCGGATCTTCGAGGCGCAGGGCGACTTCCAGGTTTCCTTCGCGCGCAACGGAGCCGAGGCGCTGACCGTCGTGCGCGATCAGCAGCCGGACGTGGTGACGCTCGACGTCAACATGCCGGAGATGGACGGGCTGACCTGCCTCAGCCACATCATGGCCGAAAGCCCGCGCCCGGTGGTGATGGTGTCCTCGCTGACCTCCAAGGGCGCCATGGCCACCCTGGAGGCGCTGGAGCTCGGGGCCGTGGACTTCATCCCGAAGCCCGACGGCACCGTCTCGCTGAACATTGACAAGATCGAAGCGGACCTAGTCGCCAAGGTCCGCGCCGCCTCGAAGGCCCGGATGCGGACGCGCAACCTCGCGCGGCGTATCCGCAGGCAGCACACGGAAATCATGGACGCACCGCTTCGGAAGGCCGCGCTGCCCGCCGAAGCCGGAGAGGTGAAGGGACTGGTGCTGATCGGCGTTTCGACCGGCGGTCCCGGCGCCCTGGACTGCGTGCTGCCGCTGCTGCCCGCCGACTTCCGCTGGCCCGTCCTGGTCTGCCAGCACATGCCCGCCAACTTCACGGGCGTCCTGGCCCGGCGGCTCGACAATGCGAGCCGCATTCACGTGGTCGAGGTGGATGCCCCGACGCCGTTGCGGCCCGGCACCGCCTACATCGCCAAGGGGGACGCCGACATGTTGGTCGCCCGCAGGCCGAACGGGCTCGTGGCCCTCCCCGCCCCGGCGTCTCCCAGGCACGTGTGGCACCCGAGCGCCGACCGCATGGTCCTGAGCGCCATGGAGCACGTCGACCCGTCGCGCCTGATCGGCGTCCTGCTGACGGGCATGGGGAACGATGGGGCCGAGGCGATGGCCGAACTCCACGCGCGTTGCGGCCGCACCATCGCGGAATCGGAGGACACGGCCGTCGTGTGGGGCATGCCTCAGGACCTTATCCGGCGCGGCGGCGCGGGTGTCGTCCTTCCCATTCAGCGCGTCGCCGAGCAACTCGAAAAATGGGTCCGCTGACATGCCCCTCGTCAAGCCACCAGCCATGCGTCAATCGTCCGCCGCGGAGCCTGCCGACCGTGCATCCGTCCTGGCGGCGCTTGACGGGACAGACCCGAATGCGCGCCGCACGGCAGCGCGGGCCTGTCGTGCCTACCCCGACGCCATCGACATCATCGCACGCCGACTTGCCGCCGAGACCGATCCGCGCGTTCTGGAGGTGCTGGTGCTCAATCTGGTAGCGGTTGGCGGACCGGCCGCGGCCGCGGCTCTCGCACCCCTGCTCCGCTCGGACGATGCCGGGCGCCGCTTCGCCGCGGCGGAGGCCCTGCAGGACCTCGGCCCCGACGCACTGCCCTTCTTCGACATTCTGGTCCGTGACCCGGACCCCCAGGTCCGCATCCTCGCAGCGGAGATTGCCCGCGGACATGCCGGTGGCGCCGCCGCCCAAACGCTCGAACATCTGCTGGCCGAGGAGACGGAGGTCAACGTGTGCTGCGCTTTCGTGGACGTGCTGGCCGAAATCGGCACCGTCGCGTCCGCCCCGGCCCTGCGCGCGCTGAAGGCGCGGATGCCGGACAACAGCTTCTTGACCTTCTCGGTGGACGCCGCGCTCGCGCAGCTTCCATCCAACTGAACGGCGCCCGCACATGGCGACGGCCAGGACCACCCAGACGGCACCCGAGAGCGTCACGGACGAGGAGTTCGGCCGCTTCTGCGACTTCATCTACCGGCGCACAGGGCTGGCCTACGGTCAGGCCAAGCGGTACTTCATCGACCGCCGCATCCTCGACCGCGTCGAGAAGACCGGGTCAGCCACCGTCCAATCCTACCTGTCGCTGCTGCGCTTCGACACCACCGGCCGGGAACTGGAGGAGGTCGTCAACAGCCTGACGGTCAACGAGACCTATTTCTGGCGCGAGGAGCACCAGTTCGCCTGCCTCGCCACCTCCATCCTGCCGGAGGTCGTGCGCCGCAAGCGCCCCGGCCAGCCGGTCCGGATCTGGTCCCTGCCCTGCTCCACCGGCGAGGAGCCCTACTCGATCGCCATCTGGCTTTTGGAGAACTGGCCGGACGTCGACCGCTACAACGTCGAGATCATCGCGTCCGACATCGACACCAAGGTGCTCGCCGCCGCTCAGAACGGCGTCTACGACGCCCGCTCCGTCCAGAAGCTGCCGAAGTGGGTGCTGGACCGCTACTTCCAGCGCCTGCCCGACGATACTTGGCGGATCGTGGAATCGCTGCGCGGGTCCATCGAGTTCACCCGCATCAACGCGTCGGACAAGGCGCAGATGGCGGCGGTGAGCGACGTCGACGTCATCTTCTGCCGCAACATGCTGATCTACTTCGACGACGTGTCGCGTCGCGAGGCGGCGGAAAGCATGTTCGAGTGTCTGGCACCGGGCGGCTTCGTCTGTCTCGGACACTCCGAATCGATGAGCCGCATCTCTCCGCTGTTCGACGTCCGGCGCTTTCCGGATGCGATCGTCTACCAGAGGCCGCCGAAATGAGTGATGGCAACGTGACCCCGATCCGGCCCGCACCGGCCAAGCGCCTGCTCGTTGTCGACGACGCCGCGCTGGTCCGGGCCTACTACCGCCAGGCGCTCGAACCCGGCGGGTTCCTCGTGGACGAGGCGTTCAACGGGATCGAGGGCCTGGAGAAGGCCCTGAGCGGTCCCTACGACCTCGTGGTCGTCGACGTCAACATGCCGAAGATGGACGGGCTCACCTTCGTCCACCGGCTGCGCGAAGCCGAGGAGATCGCCTGCCTGCCCGTGCTGATGACCAGCACGCTGAACCGGGATCGGGACGTCGCCGCGGCGCGCGCCGCCGGAGTGAACCTCTACCTCGTGAAGCCGGTCAGCGAGGACGATCTGCGCCTGTTCGCGAGCATCATGACGGGAGCCGCCGAGCGATGAATCCGCTTCTCGCCCAATTCCTCGTGGAGGCCCGCGAGCAGGTCGGCGCCACGACCGACGGGCTGCTCGAACTCGAACGCAACCCCGGAAGCGCCGACCTGCTGAACGGCGTGTTCCGCTCCGTCCACACGCTGAAGGGGTCGTCCGGCCTCTTCGAGTTTCCGGCGCTGACCTCGGTCCTGCACGCGGGCGAGGACCTTCTGGTGGCGCTGCGCGAGCATCATCTGGTGCTTGACCCGGCGATGCTCGATCAGGTTCTCGCCGCCCTGGACCTCGTCTCGGGCTGGCTCGACCACATCGACGACACGGGGCTGCTTCCGGACGACGCGGCCGAGCGTGGCGCGCCGGTGATCGTTGCGCTGCGTGGATGGCTTGGTGGTCCGGTGCCCGGCGCGCCGGCCGCGGTGGTCGTGGAAGAGACGCGGTGCGCGCTGCCCATCTGGCTGCGCGACGTTCCCGAACCAGTGCTGCTGGAGGCCGTGGAACGGTCGGCGGCGACCGGCGCGCCCCTCGTCGCGGTATCCTACCGACCGGAGGCGCAGTGCTTCTTCAAGGGCGACGACCCGTTCGCCCTGATCCGCCAAGTGCCGGATCGGCTCCACCTGGACGTCGAGGAGCCGGAGGCATGGCAGCCTCTTGCCGAAACCGATCCGTTTTCTTGCGTCATCGGCTTCCGTGCGCTGAGCGCCGCGCCCAAGGGCGAGGTGCAGCATCTCCTGCGCTATGTCGACAGCCAGTCCGAAATCGTCGAGTTCGCCGCCGGACAACTCGTCCAGTTCGCCGGAAGGCCTTCGGGCGATCCGCTGGCGCGGGAGCTGGGCAATGCGCTGGTCATGCACCACGAGCGCGGTGACCGCGCCGCGCTCGCCGCCGCCGCCGCGGCGCTGATCGAAACCTTCGGCGAGACGGGAGAGGGCGCACTGCTCCGCTGGATCGCGCAACTGGCTCCGAACGCCGGGGTTGGCGCACCGCTGATCGGCAGCCTGGTGACGGCGTTTGCCACCGGATCGTGCCCGGTCGCTCCCGATCTGCCGGACCATCCGGAGGCCGCGGTCCCTGCGTCCACGGAAGAACTTCCACAGGCCGTGGTCAGGCTGCTGGGCGAACAACGGGAGATGCTGCTCGCCGTGCGCAACGAGGCATGGATCGCGGGCTGCATCGGCTCGGCCGCCAAGGTCGCCGCCAAGGGACTGCGGTATGCCCGGCGCAACGCCGAGGCCGAGGGCATGACGCGCGCCGGCGAGGAGGCCCTCGCGGCGGGCGACGCCAGCATCCTCGTCCGGGCCATTACCGCGGTTCTCGACCCAGGGCCCACCAAGGCTGTGGATGTCGTGCGGCCGAAGACTGCGACGTCGGAAGCGTCACCCGCGGCAACTCCGGCTGTATCTGAAACCGTGCACGAGCGCGCCTCGACCGTGCTGCGCGTCGACCAGTCGCGCATCGACGCGCTGATGAACCTGATTGGCGAGCTGGTGGTGGCGAAGAACGGGCTGCCCTTCCTGGCCCGGCGGGCCGAGAACGTGTACGGCTCGCGCGAGATGGCACGGGAGATCAAGGAGCAGCACGCCGTCATCGACCGCATCGCGCTGGAACTGCGCAACTCCATCATGCAGGTCCGCATGCTGCCGGTGTCGACCGTGTTCCAGCGGTTTCCGCGGCTGGTGCGCGACCTTTCCCGCAAGCTCGGCAAGCAGGTCGAACTCGTCATCGAGGGCGAGGACACCCAAGCCGACAAGACGGTCATCGAGAACCTGTTCGAGCCGATCCTGCATCTGGTGCGCAACAGCCTCGATCATGGCATTGAGGCCGAACGCGCCGCCGCGGGAAAGCCGGAGGCGGCGACGCTCACCCTGTCGGCGAGCCAGGACAACGATCAGGTGGTCATCCGGGTGGCCGACGACGGCCGTGGCATCGATCCGGTGGTGATGCGCCGCAAGGCGGTCGAAAAGGGATTGCTCGACGAGGAAGCGGCGGGGCGCCTGTCGGACAGCGAGGCGGTGAACCTGATCTTCGCCGCCGGGTTTTCCACCGCGGCCGCGGTGACGGACGTGAGCGGCCGTGGCGTCGGCATGGACGTGGTGAGGACAACGATCGAGAAATCGGGCGGGCGCGTCGAGGTCGCGAGCGCGATCGGCGTCGGAACGACGGTCAGCCTGCACCTTCCCCTGAGCATGGCGGTCACGAGGGTGATGACGCTGTCGGTGTCGGGCAGCCAGTTCGGCATTCCGATGGACGAGATCGCCGAAACGGTGCGCATTCCCCGTTCGGACGTGGTCGCGATCAAGGACAAGGAGGCGTTCCTCCTGCGCGACCGCATCATCCCCCTCGTGCATCTCGACCGGGCGCTTTCCCTGCCGCCCAAGGAAGCGGCCGAGGAGGTCGCCGTCCTCGTCGTGCACGTGGACAAGCAGCCGGTCGGCCTCGCCATCGAAGCGTTCGGCGAGGGCATGGAGGTGATCGTGAAGCCGATGGAGGGACCGCTCGCCGACCTGCCCGGGTATCTGGGCACGGCGCTGCTCGGGGATGGCAAGGTCCTGCTGGTCCTCAATCTGAAGGAGGTTGTGGAATGATACGCGTCGACGGCGGCGTGATCCGCCTGGTGGGCTACTGCCCGGTCGAGGATGCCGAGCCCCTTCTCGAGGCGCTTCAGGGCGGCGGGGCACCGTCACTGGACCTGGGCGGGTGCAGCTCGGTCCACACGGCCGTCCTTCAGCTTCTTCTCGCGTCGAGCGCGCGCGTCCTGATCCCTCCGCCTGATGCCCTGCTCGCTCGGCTGCTGCCCGGGAGGCGCGACCCAGACGGTGCGGCAGCGGAAGAGAGGGCTCGATCAGGCGACGCGAATGGAATTCGGGCGTCCGAGGCCGAGCGGGCGGCTGAGACTTTGGCGCACAGTTCGGCATAAGGGCGGAGGGCGCCGTCAAGTTGCCGGCGCCTGAAGGTTGCGTCAGCTTTAGATGCCGTAATGGGCCTTGCACCAAGCGCTGGCTTGGCCGGGCGACTGTCCCCACAGTGATGGTGTGAGACACGGGGTGCGAGCGGATCGGCCCCAAGCATCAAGGGGGACAGTCATGGATCACTTTGCCGGAATTGAGGTGGTCCCTGTTTTCCGGTTCTCCCGCACTTTGCGTGGATCAGGCTAATAACGCTGGAGCCGGCGCCGTCGGAAGATCCCATGTAAGGGAACATGCAAGAGCTTTTTGTGATCCCGGATT